>Ga0208270_100013_pt1 | contig 177581 bp, 145 predicted proteins | sample LakWasM109_LOW13_2_FD_183925 | JGI IMG/M metagenome (GOLD analysis project Ga0208270, IMG submission 183925) | Freshwater sediment methanotrophic microbial communities from Lake Washington under simulated oxygen tension - Sediment Metagenome... | ecosystem: Environmental > Aquatic > Freshwater...
AGAGGACAAGCGAATAGAGCAGTTCGACTTATTTTAAAGCACCCGCCACCTTTAGGTGGCACATAAGTTAACCCGCTTTGAGCGGTTCACATTTTCAAGCCTCCGGCTTTGCCGGAGGTTTTTGACTTGCGTCCCATTCCTGAATATGTGTCAATTACCGAAGCGTCTAAGTTATTAGGCGTGAATGAGGAATTCACCTATCAGCTAGTAAACCGTGGCTACCTTCATCATAAAATTGACTCCAGAAACGCCAAAGTAATTTTTCCCGATCATATAAGGCAGTTTAAACAAGACTATGTCATTTTATCCAAACTGTCGGAAGAGTCCGAAATCAGTTCAGCAAAAATTGTTGAAATCTTGGAGCTACTCGAAATATTTCCCGTTGACCACAATAACTCTTACAAGCTTAGGCAAAAGCTATATACCCGTGCTGATATTCTGAAGACAAGCTTACTTTATCGTTATGTTCAATATTTACCGGAGTAATTGGAAAAACTAAACCAATTCTGCATACAGTGAATGCGCAACATACTTGCCAGCGGCATCGGTTGGCGACCACGTCGCCCTGAAGTGGAGTAGGCTGGCTCAATTAAGGTAATCAATTTTGCTCAGGAACCGTTTGCTCCATTTCGTTCAGAAACACTTCTCTCCGGGTCAGGCGTTTTTTGTGGGTATATTCGAGATCAGCAAAACTGGTTTGATATGACATGTAGGCCATAGGCTTGTTTTGATTGAGGGGCAATATTATCCCATACCAAGGGGATTTAATCAGCCCTTCCCTAGTAATACTTTTCGGTATATGGGAGAATGTAAAAAATTAGCTCGATGCGAATTAAAGGGCAATGAGCTATGCATCGTCAACACTACCTTTTCGTGTAATTATGGCCAAAGGTGATCACCTCATTTCACTCGTTCGAGCTGGCGCTGTTGGCGATAAGGCTATGCTGCGCTCGACAGTTGAGGCGCTTATGGCGGACGAGCGTGCGAAGAGTCATCACATCTTGGCAGACCGACTTCAGCGCGCACTTCAAACTGTCTCGATCACACCGCCAGCATTAACTAATGTCCAACCGGTTCAAGGTAGTGGTCGCGATACAATTCTCGAGCTGACGCCACAGATACGATTTGAAGATTTGGTCTTAACCCTTCCTGCTTGTGCTGAAGGTAAGCAGCTTATTGAAGAACATATGAGGGCGGACGTTCTACGAGCACATGGTTATGAGCCTCGGCATAAGATTCTTTTATCTGGCCCTCCTGGTAACGGCAAAACATCTTATGCTGAAGCAGTTGCAGAAGCACTTGGCCTTCCTTTTTTTGTTGTTCGGTATGACGCGCTTATCGGCAGTTATCTTGGAGAAACAAACGCACGTCTTCGCAAGCTTTTTGATTATGTTCGAACGCAACCATGCGTTTTGTTTTTCGATGAATTTGATTCGATTGGCAAAGAGCGTGGCGATACACATGAGACTGGAGAAATTAAACGGGTTGTCTCATTCTTGTTGATGCAGATCGACCAATTGCCAAGTTATGTACTTACTATCGCGGCGACAAACCATGCGGAACTTTTGGATCGTGCGGTATGGAGACGCTTTCAGTTGAGATTGGCATTTCCATCTCCTCAAAAGAATGAGGTCGCTGCCTTTCTTGAGAGAATTATCGCATTCTGGCCAGAACAACCAAAGATTTCCGCTGTGACTTTAGCTGGTCGCCTCAACGTGACGTCTTATGCCGAAGCGCGTGATTTTTGCCAAAATGTTCGGCGGCGTCATATTTTAGGACTTGGCGAAATTACTATTGATTCTGTTATTAAAGCTGAACTCGATTTATGGGCTGCCCGTGTAAAACCAGAGGTGATGAATGCCGATCGACCCAACCAAACCAATCCTTCAGCTAAGCGTCGGCCATCCACAAGCGAGACAAACCGGAACACCACGAAACCCTCCAAAACCAGAGCCCTTTAGTCGCGACCATCAGAGGGCGGCATTTGGACCAAAGTTTGACCGACTAGCCTCGGTTCTGGAGCGTGACCAAAATGGCATTGAACTCCGAAACAATCCAAGTGCACTTGCGCCCGAGCGATTACTTGTATTCGAAGTGCGAGGATCAGTTCAAAATTTCATTTATGCAATCACAAAAATTCCTGGACTTGAATTTATTGATGAAGAAGAGCTTGAAAGCGACGAACAAGATATAGAACCAACCATTTATCTATTAGTCCCAGATGCACAAGCTCTAAACAACATTGCATCATTATGGCGTCGCTGGTCTCAAAACGAAGAATTAGGAATTGGATTTGCACCTTGGCGTGATGTATTTGCAACATTGAGAGATATACGACCTTGGGGGCCACAGGATCGCCTTCAAGCCAACGAGCGAGACATTATCGCCGAAGATGTTGCCCTCATGTCTGATGATGAGCTAATTCGGCTTGAAGTCGAGCTTGTTTTTAGGTCATCTGATGTGACGGCTAATGAAATGGAAGCGGATCTGAGTAACTCGATGGTAGCTGCTGGTGGTCGCATTATTAGTCGATGCCGAATTGCAGACATTGGGTATCATGCAGTTTTAGCTGAATTGCCTATTCCTTCAGTTCGAAGCATTATTGATATGTCGCCGGAAAGCATTGCGGGTCTTGATCCAGTAATGCACATACGACCACAAAGTATAGCGACGACAATTGAGGTTGGGGAAGCCGAAGATGCAACGACGGTGGAGCCATTATTGGTCACTGATCGTCCCCCAATACTGGCTTTGCTTGATGGTGTTCCTGTTGCCCAACATCCTTTGTTGTCTGGAGGATTGGTTGTTGAGGATCAATTCGATTTGGAGCCGCTCGCCCAAGTTACCGAACGCTATCATGGAACAGCGATGGCATCACTGATCATGCACGGAGATCGCAATAAGTCGGAGCCAAGGCTTGAACGCCGAATCCATGCAGTGCCAGTACTCGGTCTGTACGATGCGTTTCCTGATGATCGGCTAATTGTCGATATGATTTACCAAGCCGTATTCGCAATGCGCGGCGCAGACGAACCATCAGCGCCCGAGGTTTTGATCGTAAACCTGTCCCTTGGCAATGCGCGCAAACCATTTTATGGGCAGATGTCAGCATGGGCACGTTTAATTGATCGCCTCTCATACCGGTTTGGAATTCTTTTTGTTATAAGTGCGGGAAACCATAGCTTACTGCTTGATGTTCCGGGCTTTGCGAATTTCAGTCAATTCGAGGATGCCACGGGAACTCAACGAGCGCACAGAACATTGTTTGCGATAGGACAGTTGATAGCGGAGCGGCGTCTTCTCTCGCCTTCTGAGTCCGTGAACGGTGTGACCGTTGGAGCGGCCAATGTTGACGCTGTTTCTTCAGCAGATCGGATGGCTACACGAAGCGTCGATCCCTTTCAGAATCTTACGATTTCAAATCCATCAAGCGCGCTTGGACCAGGTTTCGCGAAGAGTGTAAAGCCAGATATCTTGATGCCGGGGGCAAAAGAGCACATGAGCTTTGTTGCAAGTGGCACTACACTGTCAATTAGATCAAGTGGTGCGGCTCGTGCTCATGGCCTTAAGGTGGCAGCTCCGCCACGCAGTGGCATTGGAAACTTTGAACACTTCACCTGCGGAACAAGCGCCGCCGCTGCTTTGGCATCCCGAACATGCCACCAGATACACGACGCGCTTGAATCGGCATACGGAGACTCCTTTAACTTACTAAGTCACACTCAACGCGCCACGCTGCTGAAAGCATTATTGGTCCATACAGCATCTTGGCCTCAGGCGGCTTCCGAATTGATCAAACAAATCTTGGGGCCAGATGACAACCGTCAGCATGTCCGCCAGAAGGACAACATCCGGCGATTTCTTGGATATGGCCTCGTTGATGCTGAAGCAGCCGTAGCATGTACCGAAGATCGCGCCACGTTTTGGGCTAGCGGCATACTGCCGAGAGAACAGGCAGTAAATATCCAAGTGCCCATCCCTATTTGTATCAATGGGCAAGCAAGGCCACACGCATTGCAAGCAACACTTGCCTGGTTCACACCTGTACTGCCAGGTCGTCAGAGTTACCGTGCTGTTCGGCTCAAGCTTATCGAGCCGGAAGAATTGACTTCATTACGTGTTGATGCAGCAAAAGCACAGCCAGACCAAAATCAAGGTAGGCGTGGAACAGTTTTTTCAAGGCGCTGGGAGGGGAGTCGAGCGCCAATAATAGGCGAAAATAACTTTATAACACTTACCGTCCAACGAGAGCCCGATCAGGGTACGATAATAGATGATCCTATCCCATTTGGGCTTGCTGTAACTTTCGCAATGCCCGGAGTTACGCAGATTTATGAAGAAGTGCAGGCTAGGCTTGCTATTACCCCAAGAGTGGTTGTTAGATAAGGTAAATAAGATTACGATGCTTTCATGTGCGCAGTAAATTGCTTGTTTTAGCACTGCTACCAGTCGCAATGCTAGCGATCCATACTGCATTGGTGGAAAACGGCGTCGAAGTTTTGCCAAATTTACACTAAAAAGAGCGTTAAAATTTTCCAAAATCAATTTCTATCTTATTGATAATAAGAGTATATGCATTTTTAATGGATGGCAAAGACACGTCGATTAGTGTAAAAAATTTAAAGCTGTTTTCCAACAACTCGCTTCCACACGGACGTTGAATGGCAGCTAGCTGGTGTGCAGCGGCCCTATATTTCAAGTCTTGAATGTCGTAATTTGGCCGAACTTGCTCTTTCGACGTCGAAAGAGCAAATCCGACATCGCAGTTACCTAATTTCAAATCAATAACAGTCGTTGAGGCTTATCGTCTATGCTCATATTTATCTTTGAGCCGTTAACTAAATAAAGGCAGCTATGCAGATCAGAGATCCAATAACTGAACTACACGACACGAAACTATACGGTCACCTACTGTCACTCGATCAGGAGTACGCAGACCGGATCACGACTTTTGTTCGTGAAGTCGCGCCGCTGATGGCAACAATCAAGGATCACTTTCCGTATTACACCCGTCATGACGCACATCACGGCTATCAGGTGGTGAGCAGGATCGTGCAGTGCCTGCTCACCTCATGTCTTGATCTCACGCGCCCGGAGGCCTTGAATGTTCAAGAGATATTTCTGCTGATTGCCGCAGCATACGCTCATGACCTAGGCATGACTGTCTTTCCGGGAGAGGAACAGGATTTGGCGAAAAAGCTGGGCCTGCCTCTTGAACCAGGCTGGCTTACCAACGAGGGTCTTCAACGCTACTTGCGGCAGAACCATTCGAGCCGAGGGGGCGAGTACATCGACAAGAATGCTGAACGGCTTGGCGTCCCCCGCAATCTTGTTGCCGCCTTGGACCTTCTGATGAAGGCGCATAACTACTCCATCCCCCAACTGGAGGGAGACCTGCAACGCCCGTTCGCGGCTGGTCAGAAAGAAAGCGATCTGGCTCAATTGGCCGTGATTGTGTGTGTTGCCGATGCCATCGAGTTCAGCGATACCCGTGTTATTGATGGCGTCCTTGACCGTGTTGGCACGGACGACAGCCGGGCTGCAAGAATCTCCTATGTCGAAAACATGAAGCATGTGTGCACAGGGGATAGCCTTGCAGTAACCGACGATGGACGCATCATTGTGAGCGGCACGTTCGCGGATGCAAATGTGCTGGCCCTTGCGCATCGTACCTTTGACCAAATGGAAGAGTGGATTCAGGGGTACAGCGATATTGACCACCGCTGCAAGCATCGGCGGCTTAAAGCAAGAGGGGAGTCCTTTCAGCGTGATCTTGTGTTCAGTGGCGGAAACTTTCAGCGCCTGGGTGTCAGGTTGAACAAGCGCAGCGTCATCGACCTTATTGCGTCGAATGCGATATGGCGTACTCATCAGGGCATCGCATTGCGCGAGCTTGTGCAGAACGCTGTGGAAGCCTGCCGCTATAGGGCGCATCACTCTGCCCCGTCAGACAAATATCAGCCGGAAGTCCGTGTTGTATTCGATAGGGAACACCATGCGGTAACGGTCAGTGATAACGGGTGCGGGATGTCTGAGCGCACGGTCCTCAATAATCTGCTGACCGTGGGCAGCAGCAGATCCCGCGAGGCCGCATACACGGAAAGCGACTATGCGCCGATAGCTCGGTTCGGCATCGGCTTTTGGTCTGTCTTCACAATCTCAGACGTAGCCACTGTGTCCACCGCTGCTTTTGAAGATTATAGGGGCCGACCAGGCGAAGCCCGGCGTGCGCGGGGCTTCGCGTTCGACGTTCAATTGACCGAGCTGAAAGACTTCACTGTCTTTACTCCGGTCGAGAGACCTTGCGGCACTACTATCACGTTGAAGCTCAAGCCCGAAGTGGTTATTGATGATGTCTACACGGCCTTGAAGGCACAATTGCTTTGTTCAATGATGCCTCTAACACTAGTTCTGGATGGGGTTGACGAAAACCTTGGGGCCGACGTACCTGATGTAAGCGAAGAGATTCTGTTCGGTGTGCGTCACCATACAGCGGAGGACCTCGGGATCAAGATTTTTCAATACAGGGGGGCAACATCACGAACCGAACTGGCTGTTGGGCTCGCGTACCGGATGGGAGATGGTCGAGCGACGTTTATGGCAAAGCCGGGAATACCCATGCTTAGCGTGATTAGTGGGATTCGGACGCAGCGATCAGCCGTGTGTGGCTTCTCGGTGCCCGTGCGAGTGACGTCTCTATGCATAGATTTATTCCGCGTTGGCCTCTGTAACGTGAATGCCCGGACGCCGCAGGGCTTCGAGTTCTCCATCGACAGGCAACAGCTCAACAGTAATGCAGCCGAGCAGGAGTATATAGATGATGCACGGCAACTCTTCCATGAGAGCTATCGTGCCTTTCTCAACGAAACTGATTCTTATCGTCCGGAGGCCATTCATGCCTTGCAAGAGGAAGCTGCTCTAAGCGGCGGCAATGTTTACGACCAATTTACAGGGGCTGAGCTAGCTACCGCCAAAGCAAGCTTTCCTGATCTTATTTGTGCCAAGCTCATCCCGGTCAATCCGGGCGTGCCATTCAGCACGGCAAAGGAAAGTGCTGAATTTCTAGATCTAAACGAGCTTTCCAATACAGATGGTCTGATTTTCTGTTTGCAGGCGACCCGTTCTCCAATGCGATACGAACCATCCATGCACTTGAACCTGGAGGACAGGGGGGCACTTGAGATTGCATATGCGCTGGCACAGAAAAACGCACAAGAGCATCCGGGCGAGCCCATCTATCTTGTGCAGCCGGATCGAACGTTCTCAATGCTATTCGATAACGATCCTTCTGCAAAGGCAAGCATACTGTCTCTCAATGGACAGCTTGATCTTTGCATGCTGAGTGTTCGACTGAGGGATGTAGACTATGAGAATCCCCCTGTGAAAATCATTTCAGATATTGGTGGCCCGTGGGCGGGGGCTCTCTACTGGCGGGAATTCCAGACACCTGACAATAAGCCCTACCTGTTCCTGGGAAGGTATCGCGTCCTAGTTAAGCCTGGCTCCCCACTAGAGACGCATCTCAAATCTCTTGTCGACGAAAAGAGATTTGCAACCGTTTCATCTATCATTAATCTGCTGAAGGAAGATGAGGCGGGACACAAGCCATCATCCTTAGAGAACATCCTATCGAACTCCTCATCCAAAAGCTGACATTCACTACTGACGTAATCGTATCGAAATCGATGGCCTGGTTTGTATCGGAACTAGTGGTGATTTTCAATCGGAATAGGTAGCGTGGTGGTAGGCTTGCTGGGATTTCATAAATTGTGAGATTTTGTTGGTTTTTTACCATTAATTATGAGATTTCTAGCTAAATATAAAATCCCATAATTAATGTAACCAATTGATCTTTTTATATTTTAATTTTTCATTAATTATGAGATATGATAAGTTTTATCAACTACTTTAATTAAACAGCACGTCATACCGGCAATTTCTGCTGGTATGACGTATTGGGAATTCTCGTTAACATAGGTTTATAGCAAATTCCAACGAGGGATAAGCGGCTTGGTTATTCAAAATTTAAGAACATAAAAACAATTCAAAATGAATCACGCCGCACACAATAAACTTGTCTCATTCATCTGGTCTATCGCCGACGATTGCTTGCGCGATGTCTATGTCCGCGGCAAATACCGTGATGTGATCCTGCCGATGGTAGTATTACGCCGCCTGGACACCTTGCTGGAACCCAGCAAAGCTAAAGTACTGGAAGAACTCGCGTTCCAAAAAAACGACATGGGCCTGATCGAACTCGACGATAACGGCTTGAAAGACGCTTCCGGCTATGTGTTTTACAACATCAGCAAATGGACGCTCAACCAGCTGTTCAAAACCGCGACGAACAACCAGCAAATCCTGCTGGCCAATGTCGAAGAATACCTGAACGGCTACAGCGCCAATGTCAAAGAGATTATCGACAAGTTCAACCTCAAGGCCCAAGTGCGCCACATGGCAGGCAAGGACGTTTTGCTGGACGTGCTGGAAAAATTCACCTCGCCGAATATCAACCTCACCCCGCATGAAGTGGAAGACCCGGACGGCAACCGCCTGCCCGCGCTTACCAACCTTGGAATGGGCTATGTGTTTGAAGAGCTGATCCGCAAATTCAACGAAGACAACAACGAAGAGGCAGGCGAGCATTTCACCCCCCGCGAAGTGATCGAGCTGATGACCCATCTTGTTTTCGACCCGGTTAAAAATAAGTTACCGCCGGTCATGACTATCTACGACCCGGCCTGCGGTTCCGGCGGCATGCTGACCGAATCGCAAAACTTCATCAAGGATGAGGAAGGCGCTATCCGCGCTACCGGCGACGTGTACTTGTACGGCAAGGAAATCAACGACGAGACCTACGCCATCTGTAAATCCGACATGATGATCAAGGGCAACAACCCGTCCAACATCCGAGTCGGCTCCACGTTGTCTGTCGATGAATTTGCAGGAACCCGTTTCGACTTCATGCTTTCCAATCCGCCTTACGGCAAAAGCTGGGCCGGAGAGCAGAAATACATCAAAGACGGCGGTGACGTGATCGACCCGCGCTTTCGGGTGACGTTGAAAGACTATTGGGGCAACCCGGAAACCGTCGATGCCACTCCGCGTTCCAGCGACGGCCAGCTGCTGTTCCTGATGGAAATGGTCAGCAAAATGAAAAGCCTGGACAACAGCCCGTACGGTTCGCGCATCACCTCGGTGCATAACGGTTCCAGCCTGTTTACCGGCGACGCAGGCAGCGGTGAAAGCAATATCCGCCGCCATATTATCGAAAACGACCTGCTCGAAGCGATTATCCAGTTGCCGAACAACCTGTTCTACAATACCGGCATCACCACCTATATCTGGCTGCTATCCAATAATAAAGCGCAGCCGCGCAAGGGTAAAGTCCAGCTGATCGATGCCAGCCAGCTTTACCGTAAGCTGCGCAAAAATCTCGGCAACAAAAACTGCGAATTCGCCCACGAGCATATCAGGGAAATCGTAGATACCTATCTGGCATTGGCAACCAAGGAACGCCAAGCCGATGATGTCGGTATTGCCGCCCAGGTTTTCAACAACAGCGATTTTGGTTACTACAAGGTTAACATCGAGCGGCCCGACCGCCGCAAGGCCCAGTTCAGTGCCGAACGTATCGAGACCCTGCGATTCGACAAGTCCTTGCGCGAGCCGATGCAATGGATCTACAGCCAATGGGGCGATGTCGTTTATCAGCCCGATACTTTGGCCGATCAGGAAAAGACCATTCTCGTCTGGTGCGAAGACCATGAGCTAAACTTGAACACTAAAAATCGGCAAAAATTGCTCAGCCCGAGTATCTGGAAAAAGCAGCTGGATCTGGTGCAAACTGCAAATACTTTGATGGCCGCGATGGGCGAAGCCGAGTCCAGCGATTTCAACCGGTTCAAGGAACAGGTGGATGAAGCCTTAAAAGCACAGGATATCAAACTGAGCGCCGGCGACAAAAATGCCATACTCAATGCCGTCAGCTGGTACGACGAAACCGCCGAAAAAGTCATCGCCCAAAAACTGAAACTCGGCGGCGACAAACTCGACCAACTGCTGCACCGTCTGGATTGCACCGGGCAGGAGCTGCCGGATTTCGGCTATTACCCGGCCGGTAAAAAAGGCGAATACCTGACTTATGAAACCAATACATATCTACGCGACAGCGAATCGATACCATTGGCAGGTCATATCCACCGCTATTTCCTGGCGGAAGTTAAACCGCATGTTGCCGAAGCCTGGATCAATCTCGACTCCGTAAAAATCGGTTACGAGATCAGTTTCAATAAATACTTCTACCGCCACAAGCCGCTGCGCAGCATGGAAGAAGTGGCCTGCGACATTATCGCGCTGGAACGACAGGCGGAAGGCTTGATTGCCGATATTTTGGGCATTGATGTAAACCAGATATAGGCGCCGCGCATGCAAGACTCCGGTAACTTAACACCATCAACGAATCAAGCCGTCACGGAAGACCTTGCGCCGTTGTTGACCCACATCGCCGCCGTCATCCAGCAATCCCGCCAGCAGGTGCAACAGGCGGTAAATAGCGCGATGGTGCAATGCTACTGGCAAATCAGCCGCTTGATTGTCGAGTATGAGCAACAGGGACAGGCCCGCACCGCTTACGGCAAACAACAATTGCAAGCGCTCTCGGAGCAATTGACGACGGAATTCGGCAAAGGCTTTGATGCCAGCAATTTGCGTAATATGCGGCGTTTTTACTTAACATTCCAAATTCAAGAGACAGTGTCTCTCAAATTGAGTTGGTCGCATTACAACCTATTGTCCAGAGTAGAAAACGATAAAGCACGTGCATGGTATCAACAGGAAGCCATTCAGCAATATTGGAGCGTGCGTGCACTGGAACGCCAAATCGACAAACTCTACTACGAACGTTTGCTGTCTAGTCAGAACAATGAGCCAGTTCGAGGCGAAGCGGCGCAAAAAATCGCTGAAGAAAACCGGCAGGAACAGCAATTGCGGCCTCACGATGTGCTGCGCGATCCCTATATCCTGGACTTTCTGAACCTGCCCAGCCGACAGCTTTTGGAATCCGACCTGGAACAGGGCCTGCTCGACAACCTGCAAGCGTTTTTGCTGGAGCTGGGCAAAGGCTTCGCGTTTGTCGCCCGGCAGCAGCGCATCCGCACCGAAGACCAGGACTTTTACATCGACCTGGTGTTTTACCATTTCAAACTGAAATGTTTTTTACTGATCGACCTGAAACTGGGCAAGCTGGCGCATCAGGACGTCGGCCAGATGGATAGCTATGTGCGCATCTACGACCGGCAGCAACGGGCTGCGGACGACAACCCGACCATCGGCCTGATCCTGTGCAGTCAAAAAAGCGAAGCGGTGGTGAAATATTCGGTGCTGACCGACAGCGAACAGCTGTTTGCGGCCAAATACCTGCCTTATCTGCCGAGCGAAGCCGAACTGAAACGCGAACTGGAGCTGGAACGGATTAAAGTGCAGGCGCAATTGCTGAACAAAACGGATGAGGCGGATGATGATTGAGCAACTGGTGGCGATGCCGAAATACGAGGCGTATAAGGATTCTGGCGTGGAATGGTTGGGGGAGATTCCGGAGCATTGGAGTGTTAAAAGAACAAAGTATCTTTTCAAGGAAATATATGAAAGGAGTAATAAGGGAACGGAGGAATTGTTATCTGTATCGCAATATACTGGTGTTACAAAAAAATCCGATAGAGTTGAAGAAGGAGACCTACTTACTAATGCGGCTTCTTTAGAAGGATATAAGAAGGTTTCAATTGGTGATCTTGTCAGCAATATCATGCTTGCATGGAACGGCAGTTTAGGTTTTTCCCCATTCAATGGAATCACAAGCCCAGCTTATTCTATTTACCGATTAAATGGTGGGGGTAGCGAGCGATATTTTCATTATTTATTAAGAACAGATTTATATAAGGCTGAATATAAACGGAAGTCATCTGGTGTTATTGAAAGTCGTCTACGGCTTTATACCGAAGATTTTTTTGATGTTTGGTGTTTACTGCCGTTACTTTCCGAGCAAACTGCTATCGCTGCCTTCCTTGATCAGAAGACCGCGCAGATCGATCAGGCCGTAGCGATCAAGGAAAAACAGATTGCCCTGCTCAAAGAGCGTAAACAAATCCTGATTCAAAACACCGTCACCCGAGGCCTGAACCTTGGCGCTCCTATGCGCGACTCCGGCGTGGAGTGGATTGGCGAGATACCGCAGCATTGGCAAGTCAAAAGGCTCCGCTTGATTGGAAATACTCAAAATGGTATCAGTGCTGGTGCTGACTATTTTGGTTCTGGCTATCCATTTGTTAGTTATGGAGATGTTTACAATAACCGAGAATTACCAATAGCAGTAAAAGGGTTAGCAAAATCCTCTGATAATGATAGAAAACAGTATTCAATTGAGAAAGGTGATGTGCTTTTTACGAGAACCTCTGAAACTATTGAGGAAATAGGCTTTGCATCTGTATGCATGAAGACCATTTTGAATTCGACGTTTTCAGGATTTTTAATTCGATTTAGGCCTAAAACAGGGGAACTATTTGAAGGTTTTTCTAAATATTATTTCAATGCTCCTATGCTTAGGCTGTATTTTGTTAAAGAAATGAACCTCGTAATACGGGCTTCATTAAGTCAAGAGTTGCTTAAGAGCTTGCCAGTTTTGCTCCCACCATTTTATGAGCAAAAAAATATTTATGACCACATCGAAACCGAGTCCGCCAAAATCGACCAAGCCATTTCGATACAACAACAGCAAATCGACAAACTGAAAGAATACAAAGCCACCCTTATCAACAGCGCGGTGACCGGCAAGATCTTTGTTAATTATTAATTTTTATCGTTCCCACGTTCCAAGTCTATGGAAGAACAGTAGGAGCGGGCCGCGCCCGCGATGATAGGCGGAGGAATATGAGCCATACCCGCACCCATCGCGGGCGCGGCCCGCTCCTACCGCGCTTAGCGCTCCGCGTTTATTTATGGTTCCCACGCGGAGCCTTTTACGCTGGTTCCCAAGCTCCCGTTTGGGAACCCAGTGAGCAAAGCTCTAGCTTTGCGAGCCGGGAAGCTGGAGCTTCCCGTACCGGAGTTCCCAAGCAGGAGCTTAGGAACTAGCACGCAGGAGAGGGCGCTTTTTTTCTTAACTTAAGCCGGACCGTGGGAACGAGTAAAACCGGTTTTTTCATTTGACGGTCATTTGATAACGAAGCTGACTGGTTCAATAGAAAATACATAAAAAGCCAATATATCAATAGCATAATTAACGTCGCCCATTTGACGATAAACACTAACCGGCTGTTTTACCAGCTATAGCACTACAAAACACAAGAACGGGAACAAACATGGTTTCGCAAACCAACGAACAAGCCCTGGAAATCGCCATCGAAAAACAACTGACCGGCACCTGCCTGGAAGCGCAAAAGGCGGTTGCCGAAGGCAAGGATATGCCGTTCAGCCGGAATCACGGCTACCAGCTCGGTTTGGCGGAGGATTTCAACGCCCGTTATGCGATAGACAGCAAACGGTTTTGGGCGTTCCTGGAACAAACCCAACACGAAGAACTGGAAAAGCTGCAAAAACACGGCGCTGATTGGCAACTCAAGGTGCTGGAACGCTTCGACCGGCTGATTAAAAAATACGGCATGCTGCATTTGCTGAAAAAAGGCCTGAATGTCGATGACGCAAACCTGCAATTGATGTATCCGGCCCCGCTGGCCAGCAGTTCCGACAAGATCAAACAGAACTTTGCCGAAAACATCTTCAGCAGCACCCGGCAAGTGCGCTATTCGCTGAGCAATACGCTGGAAGAAATCGACCTGGTGCTGTTCATTAACGGCCTGCCGTTCGCCACGCTGGAGCTGAAAAATCCGTGGACCGGCCAAACTGCCCGTTATCACGGTCAGAAACAGTACCGCGACGACCGCGATATTAACCAACCTTTGCTGCAATTCGGCCGCTGCCTGGTGCATATGGCGGTGGATACCGATGAGGTCTATATGACCACTAAGCTGGAGGGTAAAAACACGTTCTTTTTACCGTTCAATAAAGGACAGAACTTCGGCGCAGGTAATCCGACTAATCCGGGTGGACATAAAACCGCTTACCTGTGGGAGGAAATATTCAGTAGAGCCAGCGTTGCGAACATTATCCAGCATTTCGTCCGGCTTGACGGCAGCAGTAAAGAGCCGTTGCCGAAGCGCACGTTGTTCTTTCCCCGTTATCATCAACTGGATGTCGTGCGCAGGCTGGTGGAGCATGCCGCTAAAAACGGGGTCGGGCAAACCTATTTGATTCAGCATTCTGCCGGTTCGGGTAAATCCAACTCCATTACCTGGGCTGCTTATCAGCTGATTGAAACTTATCCGGCCAGTTTGAAAACGCCGGGCGCTAAAGGCCTGGAACAACCTTTGTTTGATTCGGTGATTGTCGTCACCGACCGCCGCTTGCTGGACAGGCAGCTGCGCGAGAACATCAAGGAATTTTCCGAAGTCAAAAATATCATCTCCCCTGCGTTCAAATCCTCGGAACTGAAAAGCGCCCTGGAGCAGGGCAAGAAGATCATCATCACCACGATCCAGAAATTCCCGTTCATCATCGACGGCATTGCCGACCTGAGCGACAAGCGCTTTGCGGTGATCATCGACGAGGCGCACAGTTCCCAGAGCGGCTCCGCGCACGACAACATGAATAGGGCGATGGGCAAGAGCGAGAATGGCGAGGAAGACGGTTTGGACGCCCAGGATAAAATCCTGCAAGCCATGCAATCGCGCAAGATGCGCGGCAACGCCTCTTATCTGGCCTTTACCGCAACGCCGAAAAATACCACGCTGGAGAAATTCGGCTGCCAACAGCCGGACGGCAGCTTCGAGCCGTTCCATCTGTATTCGATGAAACAGGCCATCGAGGAAGGTTTTATCCTCGATGTGTTGGCCAATTACACGACCTATAAAAGCTATTACGAAATTCAAAAATCGATTGCCGACAATCCGCTGTTCGACAGCAGCAGGGCCCAGAAAAAGCTGCGCGCTTATGTGGAACGGCATCAGCAGACCATCAATATCAAGGCGGAGATCATCCTCGATCATTTTATTCCGCAGGTGGTGAACAGCAAAAAGCTCAAGGGCAAAGCCAAGGGTATGGTGATCACCCAGAACATCGAAACCGCGATCCGTTATTACCAGGCCATAACCCGTTTGATGGATGAACGCGGCAAGCCGTTCAAAGCGCTTATTGCGTTTTCGGGCGACAAAGAAGTGGACGGCGTCGAGTACAGCGAAGTCGGGATGAACGGTTTTGCCGAAAATAAGACCCGAGATTTTTTCGATGAAGACGAGTATCGCCTGTTGATCGTGGCGAACAAATACCTGACCGGCTTCGACCAGCCCAAGCTCTGCGCGATGTATGTCGATAAAAAGCTGCAAGGGGTGCTGGCGGTGCAGGCGCTGTCCCGCCTGAATCGCGCTGCACCGAAGTGGGGCAAGAAGACTGAAGACCTGTTTATCCTCGATTTCTTCAATTCGGTGGATGATATTAAAACGGCGTTCGATCCTTTCTATACCGCGACCCGTTTATCGGAAGCCACGGATATTAACGTATTGCACGAGCTGAAAGACGCGCTGGACGATGTGGGTGTGTATGAGTGGCACGAGGTGGAGCAGTTCATCGAGCTGTACTTTGACAATGCCGATGCCCAGCAACTGAGTCCAATCATCGACACAGCGGCAGCCCGTTTCAATTATGAATTGGAGCTGGAGGACAACGATAAAGTCGATTTCAAGATCAAGGCTAAACAGTTCGTCAAAATCTACGGACAAATGGCTTCGATCATGCCGTATGAAATTGCCGTCTGGGAAAAGCTGTTTTGGTTCCTGAAATTCCTGATTCCCAAACTGATCGTTAAAGACCCGGATGCGGATCAGATCGACGAATTGTTGAATTCGGTCGATTTGTCGTCATACGGCCTGGAGCGCGTCAAGCTCAATCACAGCATTGGCTTGGATGCCAGCGAAACCGAATTGGAACCGCAAAATCCCAACCCGCGCGGCGCTCATGGCGGAGACGAAGAACACGATCCGCTGGACGAGATTATCCGCAGTTTCAATGAACGCTGGTTTCAGGGTTGGAGCGCAACGCCGGAAGAGCAGCGCATCAAGTTCATCAGTATTGCCAACAGCATCAAGGCCCATCCCGATTTCGAAGAAAAGTACCAAAACAATCCGGATGTGCATAACCGGGATTTGGCATTCGAGAAGATATTCGAAGAAGTGATGCTGAAAAACCGGCGTAATGAACTGGATCTGTATAAGTTGTTAGCCAACGATACGGCCTTTAAAGCGGCCATGCAGCAGAGTTTAAGGAGAATGGTGGGTTTTTAAATGTGGATCGGTATTTAATAAATCAACATCTTACAGTACATTAAGCCGGTAAAATATCCGTTGTTAATTGGAGAGATCCGGCGTTGGTTGACTGGGCGTGATAAAGCGCTGTTTCTATCCGACTGAATGACAGTACAAAACTATTTTGACGAAAATCTACGGAGTGTAAACATGAAAGCAGCAAAATTAATCCTGATCGCCGCAATGATGGCGCCAATGTCGGCTAACGCCGGTTTCAACGCTTTTATAGACGGGCATAAGCTTCACGACAAGTCCAGGGCTTACAAGAAAGACGACATAGAGACTGCCAACCTGTACGATGCCGGGGCTTATTTGTATTACATCATGGGCGTTATCGACTCGAATATCGGTTCGGGCTTATTTTGCCCACAAAACATAACTTCAGATCAAGCCGCGAATGTTGTGACAAAATACTTAAACGAGCATCCGCAATCGCTGGACTCTAGCGGTGAGGCGCTTGTTAAAGCGGCGCTCGCCCAAGAGTGGCCTTGTAAGCAGTAGCCGGATTCGGCCTTGTCGAGTCGTTTGTTATGATGCTGACAGGCCGTAGTCACAGGTAGTATTCCTCTTTGATGAAATGCCCACCCTGTCCAGGGATTTCAGTTAAAACTTATATGGATGACTGAAATTGTTGTACCTGATAAATAAATGGTAACGCTATTGAAAGATAAAATCAGCCTGGAAAATAAGCACTGTTCAGCATGTCATGCTGTTTTAGCTTGTGGCTCTGATCAAGCTGGAGAGTCGTGCTGGTGCCTCGCTTATCCCGCTATCATGCCCGCTGATTTTCAACAAGATTGCCTGTGTGCAGATTGCCTTGGCAAGGCTATTCAAGAAAAGATTGCTGAATTTATTAAGACATCGAGTCGGCAGGAACTACTGACCGTGGCAGGCCAGTACCGTGGCAATGATAAGCTGATTCAAGGCATAGACTACTTAATTGAAAATGATCAATACGTTTTTACCCCGTGGTATCACTTAAAACGGGGCTCATGCTGTGGAAATGGCTGTAAAAACTGCCCTTATTGAGCCGGTAAAAATTACAATTCACTGTCATACCTGGCAAAAAGTGATGAAATTTTGCCAATTTCATCAAAAAGAGCGTCAAAATTTTCCACTGTATATTGCCGCCATATTATTTTAATAACACTATTCGCTTTAATTGACTGGCAAAACTGACGCTGAATGTGTAAAAATTTCAACGCCGTTTTCTAAGCAAAAGAATTATTTTGCGCCTACGATCTTGAAGTCAGATTGGAAGTGGCGTAGGTAACAAGCTCAATCAGCAGCCATGGGATATTATGGATTACGCCAGGAACACCGTGCCGGTTGATGTACTTGACATAATGATATGGCATTCAAGAAACTGAAAACATCGGCAGTTATTACTAACCTGTACACCGGCAATACCAGTTCATCACGACAGATTACTTCCTCGCTCACCGGTGCTGATATGTCCGCCTTCATCAACGTTGATGATGTAGACCTTGCCTGCGCCATGCTGATGAGTATTGGCAACAGTCATTATGGCATTGAAAATACTGCTGACTAATTCATCCTTGGCAAAAATCTCGATACGTTTTTTCGGCATGAATGGGGTGTAGTCTTGCCCTTCGATAACTTTTTCACTCCCAAAACCTTCACAATCAGATACGCTCATGCCTGGAAATTGAGGTATCTCGAGCAGGGTCTGGGTCAGTTTAGAGAGCATAAAAGGCTGAATATAAGCTCGAATTTCTTTCATGGCATGCCTCAAGTTTCGTGTTGTTCTTCAAAATGGCGGTAGAGCGCCGGTAACATGGTCAACGTTAATAATGTTGCGGTAATAAGTCCACCAATAATAACCACGGCGAAAGGTTTTGCGGTTTCCGAACCGACACTGGTTGACAGCGCCGCAGGCAACAGTCCCAGTATTGCCATCAGTGCAGTCATTACCACAGGGCGTAACCGGCTGACAGAACCGTGCAAAATAGCTTCCTGCAACGGAATGCCTTCCCGTCTGAGATGATTAATCTGGGTTAACAGAATAACACCGTTTTGTACCGCAATGCCGAACAAGGCAATGAAACCGACCGCCGCCGATACGCTCAAATGGATACCGGTCAGCAGCAAGGCGACTAATCCGCCCACCATTGCGAAAGGCACGTTCATTACAATCAATGATGCGCTTTTGAGGGATTGAAAAGCCCAGAACAACAGAATAAAAATAAGCACTAAACTGACCGGAACGATAAAGGAAAGCCGTTTCATCGCACGTTGCTGATTTTCGAACTGGCCGCTCCAGACAATCCGGTATCCGGGCTCCAATACAACCTGTTCCTCAACTTTTTGCTGCGCCTCGTCTACAAAACTGCCTTGATCACGCCCGATCAGGTTGCATTTGATAGCGATGCGACGCATATTGTCCTCGCGACTGATACGCGAAGCGCCCTGGTTAATCTTGATCTCGGCCAATTCAGCCAACGGAATACGACTGCCATCCGGGGATAACACGGTAATATCCTCAATGGCCCCGACCGAATCGCGTGCCGGTGCGGCCAGCCGCACGGTAACATCAAAACGTCGCTCGCCTTCCAGCATCTGGGTCGCAGATTGACCGCCTACTGCCATGGCAATGACATTTTCGACATCGTTAATATTAATGCCGTACCGGGCGATTTTGGCTCGATCAATCGAAATAACCATCTGGGCCAGCCCCGATTGTTGTTCGGCAGCGACATCGGTAGCGCCTTCTATAGAGCGCAGAATCCGGGTGATCTGATTCGCCTTTTCCTGGAGGACTTTAAGATCCTCGCCGAAAATCTTGATCGCAATCTCGCCTTTGACCCCGGAAATAGCTTCTTCGACGTTGTCCTGAATTACCTGGGAGAAATTGAACTGTAAGCCGGGAAACACCGCCAAACGTTTCTGCATGGCTTCGACCAGTTCGTCCTTATCGCGATAATGCCAAGTATCTTTTGGATTGAGATCGATAAGGACTTCCAAGTTATTGAAACCTTTGGGATCAGTACCATCCTCCGGGCGGCCCAGCTGGGTGAGTATCGATTTGGCCTCGCTAAACTCACGCAAGTGCCCCCGTATATCCTGTTCCAACACTTTGGCTTTAGCCAATGAGACGGGTGTCGGCAGCGTGATAGTCAGCCAGATATTGCCTTCATCCAGCTTGGGCATAAACTCGGTTCCGATCAGCGGCGTTGAGGCCAGCGATAAAACCAACGTCAATCCGGCGCCAATGAATAATTTGCGAGGATGACGTAATACGGATTCCAATGCGGATCGATAGCGCCGCTCCATGCCTTCCACCAACGGATTATGCGATTCGATAAGGCGGGGACCAATCAGGTAACTCAATAGAACAGGCACCAGCGTTAAACTGATAATCAGTGAGCCCAGCAACGCAAAACTGAGTGTGAACGCCATCGGCGAAAATATTTTCGCCTCGACCCGTTGGAAAGTGAAGATCGGCAAAAAAGCGATAATAATGATGGCCTTGGAGAACAGGATAGGCCGGGCCAAGTCCACCGCCGTCATCAGCATCGATTGACGCATATGCGGAATACTGGCTTTTTGACTCATCTCTAAAGTCACTTTGACCATAATCGCTTCGACCAGCACCACCGCGCTGTCCACGATAATACCGAAGTCAATCGCGCCCAACGAAATCAGGTTCGCGGAAACATGCTCGGCATCGATCAAAATGAATGCGAACAACAGGGATAACGGGATAACGGTAATAACAACAGCCGATGCCAGCGCCCGACGCAGAAAAATGACCAGAATGGCTAAAATCAGTGCCGCGCCTTCCAGCATATTGTGCTCGACGGTATGTACGGTATGCTGCACCAGGTCTGTACGGTCATAGATAGGCATCATCTTGACCCCCGGCGGCAAAACATGATCATTAAGGTCCTTAACTTTTTCCTTCACGCCTTGCAACACCTCAATCGCATCCTTACCTTTGATCAGCAGGACCACGCCTTCAACGATATCATCGCGCTCGTTATATCCAACGATGCCATTACGCGGTTGCGGTCCTATCGCCACATTAGCGATATGTTTCACCAATACCGGCACACCGTTCCGGCTGGCAACAACGATGTCGCCAATCTCGTCAGCGGACTTTAACAGGCCTGCGCCACGGACTACCAGTGCCTCGTAGCCATGCTCGATATATCCGCCGCCGGTATTGGCATTATTAGCCGCAACAGATTGGTAAACGTCAGGAAGTGTTAATTTATAATCTCTCAGTTTGTCGGGATCAACCTCTATCTGGTATTGCTTAACCCCACCGCCAAAAGCTACGACATCGGCGACGCCCTGCACGGAACGCAAAGTCCGCTCGATCACCCAATCTTGCAACGCGCGCTGTTCAATCAACGGATAGTTCGGCGCTTCAATACGGTAACGGTAAATTTCACCGACGCCGGTCGTCAATGGCCCCAGCACCGGACTGACCTCGTCCGGCAATCTGACAGCTCGCAGCCGTTCCAGAACTTGTTGTCGGGAAAAATAATCCTCCGCCTCATCATCGAAAGTCAACGTGACTACAGACAAGCCGAAAATGGATACCGAGCGCATGTTGATCAAATGAGGCAAACCGTTCATCTCTTTCTCAATCGGTAAGCTGACCAGCTTTTCAACTTCCTCCGGGGCCTGACCGGGATATTGAGTCACCACCTGCACAAAAACATTTTGTACATCAGGAAAGGCCTGCACCGGCAGACGTTCGAACGATATAATGCCAACGACGGCCAGCAGCACCGACGCCCCGATGATTAGCAGGCGTTGCTGCAGGCAGAATGCAATGATTTTGTGAATCATGGCTTACTTTCTCCGCCTTTCTGTTCAGCATCTTGCTCGGCATCTTCCTCGGTGCGTAGCAATAAAGCGCCATCGACCACCAGACGCTCTCCCGGATTCAAGCCTTCAAGAATCACAGCCTTATCTTTAAGGCGCAGACCCGCTTTGACTGGACGTTTTTGATAGTGGCCGTCACCGATAGCCACAAATAGCCAATCGGATTCATCTTCAGTAAAGAGTGCCGTTAACGGCACAACAATCGCTTCATCATTCGGGGCACTTTGCACTTCGATGGCTGTGTACATAGCAGGTAACAGGCGGAACTCTGTATTAGGCAAAACGCAACGCACTTTCACCGTACGCGTTGTTTCTTCGACCACCTGACTCATATAACTGACGGTTGCGGTAAAAATCTCGCCGGGATAAGCCGGTACTCTCACCAGTACTTGGGCTCCGACATGAATCAAACCAATGTCCTTTTCGAAAATATCCATCTGCACCCATAATCTGCTCAGATCGGAAATGACGAACAGCGGCTCGCTCAGGTCGGGCCTGACTTCCATGCCGGGATTGATGTTACGTTCAGTGATTGCTCCGGCGATCGGCGCATGCAGTACAAAGCGGTTATCCGTGCGGCCATTGCGCACTCCGAGATTGGCCAGCCTGAGTCGCGCCCGCTCGGCTTCGCTACGCGCACGAGCCAAGTTATCTTGCGCCTGCTCCTGATCCTTGCGCGGAGCGATGCCGTTCTGATAAAGCTCCTGCATGCGCTGAAAAGCCCGGTTAGCCAAATTTAGATCGGCCTGAGCTCCTGCATAATCCGATTGCGCTTGTCCCAGTTCCGGGCTATCCAGTTCAGCCAGGGCATCACCCGCCTGAACATGGGCGCCCAATGCAGCGATAGTACCGATCACGCGTCCGGCAATAGGTGACGAAATCCGGGCGGTGCGGGTTTCGTCATAAGTAATCTTACCCGTTACCGGATCCATTAAGGGACGCCGCACTAATTTAACAATGGCTTCCTTGACATAATTGCGTTTGGGCGAATCAGGGCTGAGTATCACTTCATTCTTGGGGTGCGCCGTGACTTGATGTTGCGGCTCATTATTGTGCGGCTGACAAGCCAGTAAGGATAGAACTAGCAGGCCGGCGACCAGCCGCGGATCGAAAAACTTTATATTCATAATTTGACTTCTTCTCCATAAGCCATCAATAAGTCCGCCCAAGCGTTGCTACGATTGGCCAAAGCGGTGTAATAATCCAGCATCATTGCTTTGTAATTGCGTTCTGCATCAATCAAGTCCAACAGCCCTACCGCACCTTTCTGATAAGCAATCTCCTGCGCTTTGCGCAACATTTCAATACGCTTTACTACGGCCGTCTCAAAGCGCTGTGCGATAGCATCAGCACTTTGCCACGCCGACAAGGCTTTCATAACCTCGGCTCGCACACCCTGCTCGGTCTGCTTTAACACCAACTCGGCAGAACTTAAACCGACACGCGCTCTTGATATTTCACCTTCCTGACGATAGAACAACGGCAGCGGCACACTGACACCGACACCGCCGCTATCGGTAAAGAAATTACCGGGATCACGTTGATAAAATGCACTGACGGTCACGTCGGGAATGGCTAATCGATTTGCCAATGTCAGCATTTTTCCGGCCTGTTCAATTCGTACCCGGGCAGCTTGCAGGTCGGGCCGCCGCTCCAGTGCCTGTTCGGCCAATTGATCCTGCCCTGCTTTTGCGATTCCAGGGTTCGCTTCAGGCCAAGCCTCGACAGCGGAGATTTCCAGGCTGTTTTCGGGCCAGCCCAGCAATAGCAACAGATCGGCTCGAGCCTGATTTAATGCCGTCTTTGCCTGATCTTGATCGCCCTGAGCCTTAAGGCTTTCAACCTCAATACGGGTAAAATCCGTCGCAGAAATGTCGCCTACTTTAAGTCTGATGTTATTGACTCGAAGAATTTCACGATAGCGCTCGAAATTGTCGGCGGCCACCTTGGCCATTTTTTGCGCCAATAGCAGACTGTAATAGCTGCGCCGAACGGCATTGGTGAGCACACGCACAGTATCTTTCAAATCAAAGTTGACCGCTTCGGTCGCCAAGCCGCTGCTTTCTATCCGTAACCTTCGTTTCCCGGCCGTCTCGATCAATTGCTGAATTTGTGGTGATATCGCTGGCAACGGCGTGTTGCTGTATTGCTGACGAAACATGTTGGGATTTAGTGACGAGATGGTGAAACTGAACACCGGGTTTGGTATTGCGGCCGCAATAACCTCTTGCGCCTGAGCATCTTCAATATTGAAGTTTGCAGCAATCAAGCCAAGGTTCCGCTGATAAAACAGCGCGACGGCTTGTTGCTCTGTAATAGCCAATCCAGTCCCGGTTGCCTCGATGTCCGCTCGCAATGCCATCGACCATAAAGTAAAAACCAGGCAGATTAAAGCCTTAAAATTTAACATTGTCATAACTTTTCGCTAAGAAAGTAAGCCTCAATCGCTTATTTTTCATTGAATGGATTTACATTTTTTGTTCTTTAAGAACGGGGCTTCAGGATATTTTTCACTTGCGGAATGCTACATTTCTCTCATACTTTCGGTTCAATCTGGACTTGATCACCGATATTAATTTTCAGCGATTTCGGCACGATTGCAGCGATGTACACATATCGCCTACCTCGGGCACGCTTAATTTCAGCAACGGTGTTGTTCGCGATCACATTCGGTTCTTGCCGTTCAAGGCAAGATGGGGACTGTAATTCTTCCTGACTATAGAACTTGGTAACCCATCCTTTGCCGACAGTGGACTCAACCCAAGAAGGCAACGACGCGCATCCGGCCAGTAGCATGCTCCCAATTTATTGCAATATGATTGCAGAGCCACAGTCATCTCAATTTTTTTATACAACGGTTGCGAAGATTAAAGCGGTGAAAGTTCTCATCAAAGACCGATCTAGTATCCCTAATACTTGCGGTATATAGCTTCTGATTCGGACAGAATTTTGTGTTTTGTTTTACAGGTACTAGAACATAGAAAGACAGTGTTTTGCAGCGTCCGTAAAGACATCCGTTGGGAAAAAAATGATGGAATTGAAACTAATTTAGCATTCATTGCTATTTTATGGATATGTTTTTTTCATACTATCTGTTGTTAAAGTTAAGTTACTTTTAAGCAATAAATGGTTAATTAGTTTAGTCAGCTCATGAAAGCTTAAGCTATTTCCATGCCACAAATTGAATATCAAAAAACATTAATAAAATCAGATAGAACAATTAAAAAGTTCGCTATCAGTACGGATGAATAAGGTATTAAAGGTTTAAATGAACCACACCAATATGGTTCATGCCCCGGACATAACGTACATTGGAGTTGTCAGATATCGGTTGAGTGGGTAGCATGCCAACGTGTTACGTTTAGCGGTACGAGAACTGGTGTTTCGATGCTCTAGAAAGGCTGAATTAATCGGCTAAAGCTATATAAACTGCTTATAAGTTAGGAATGTTCTCTTAACAGCTGTCCCTTTCGAATCATATGCGCCGTTTCGATTCCATCAATGGTGATCTTGTAATCCTTGGAAAGCCGCCTGGAATTTTCAAGCCAAGTAAAAGAACGTTCAACAATGGTAAGGTTCCAGTTGAACATGTTTTTCGCCCATCCGCCCAAATCACACTGACGGCAGCAAACATCGTGTACAGCCGGATCATGAGCAACCGGCACCGCGTCGATCTTGTATGCCTGCTGAATGAACGCATACTGTCAGCAGATTTCCCATGGTATCGGGCAAACTTTGAATGTAAATGCCATACAGTTTTTTTGTAAATTGGCCAAGGAACTGAATTTGGATGAAAAAGTATTCCAAGGCAGTCTCATAATTGAGGCTCAAGAGATAAATCTTATTAGGCTGGTAGATAGGGCTAAAGATACAATAAGAACAACACAACAGGAGTTTGGGTAACAGCCGGATAATATGTGCAGCTAGGCATACAGAAATTTTCACAATTAACAGTATGGTATCGGATGGTTTCATTTTTACGACAAAATAATGTTTTCTGCATGACACTAAAGTTGAAAAAAGGCTTATCCATCAATGATCACCATTTCAATAAATTATTCATTCGACAATTATGCTGAATTTTCCACAAATTGATCCTATCGCTTTAAGTTTAGGGCCGGTAAAGATTCACTGGTATGGCCTTATGTATTTGATCGGTTTTGCCGCTGTATGGTTTTTAGGGCAAAAGCGCGCAGAGAAACCTTGGTCGCCGATCAAACCGGAGGCCATAGAGGATTTGGTTACCTACGGTGCGTTCGGCGTAATTCTGGGCGGTAGGATCGGTTATATCCTGTTTTATAATTTTTCCGGGTTTTTAAGCGATCCGCTTATCCTGATTAAAATATGGCAAGGCGGCATGTCCTTTCATGGCGGCATGTTGGGCGTTTTTATCGCGATGGGGTTATTCGCTAAAAAGCAGCATTGCAGCATGCTGCAGTTGACTGATATTATCGCGCCGCTGGCGCCTATCGGTTTAGGCGCCGGGCGTATCGGTAATTTCATCAATTCCGAATTATGGGGTAGGCCTACCGATGTGCCTTGGGCAATGGTTTTTCCTAATGGCGGCCCATTAGCTCGCCATCCTTCGCAATTGTACGAAGCTTTTTTAGAGGGCGTTGTGCTGTTTGTAATTCTCTGGATATATTCCAGCAAACCGAGACCGGTTATGGCGACTACCGGCTTGGCGTTGTTTTTTTACGGTTGCTTCAGATTTTTTGTCGAATTTTTCAGAATGCCGGACGTGCAATTAGGCTATATAGCCTTGGATTGGCTGACCATGGGACAGATACTGTCAACACCGATGATATTAATCGGTGCTGCGTTATTTTATTTGGCACATAAAAAAAGCATTCCAAATAACTGGACAACCACCAGCTAAAGTTGGTGGGGTTGAGTTACGGACTGGAAGCCGGATACGCGTCGATTAAACGATGCGTCTTGTATAGCCCTATGCTGGTTTTCTTTATATAAATCTTCTCAAAAGCAATGGTCGTTCTCAATATTCTCCAAACCGGCTTAGCCGTATTTTAAAGGGTAGTGATCAAACCAGTAATTTAGCTTGAATATCGTGCCAAACTAATAATTCAAGTAGTGGAACAGTTAGTGTCGTTCGGTTTAGAATGCCTTAAATTGGCCCGTATGGGATATTCTCTGCTGTTAATTGCCAAATCCATGCAAGCTATTAATTTTTCAGCCAGGATTTTGACATGCGGTTCAATGCACATATCAAGATGTGATCCGGAAACCTCTTGAACTTCTAAATTATCGCCAAGAAGTTTTCTCCAGGCAACTTCTGGCGGGGCGTAGCTAAAAAATGAATCATCACACTGGATTCCTTGAAATAGCGTTACCCTGCCGTTATATTTTTTTGGTTGATAGCCATTGCGACATGCTTTATCAGGTACAGATGTATAAAAATGAGGCCAAAAATCCGCACCATATTTATCCGCTATTGCCCTATCGTTGATTTTATTTTTGATCCGCTCTAATAACTGGGTTGTGTTTGGCTTAAACAATTTATGGATTTTCAGCGACCGTTTTTGATTGTCCAGACGCGAATCAAGCAAGCCCACAAAGTTCACTTGATGTCCATTTGCAACTAATTGGTTAGCCATTTCGTAGGCAATCACGCCGCCAAAGGAAAACCCAATCAAATAGTAGGGGCCACGCGGTTGCAGTTGCTGGATTTCGTTAATATAGTGGCTGGCGAGCTCTTCTAATAGTGGTAGACGGACAGAACGATTACTGCATTCTGCTGCCATGCCATATCGCAGAAAATAGAGTGGCTGATCCTTTCCCAGATACCGGGGTAAGTCATGGAGAGATATTGTGTGAATCGCAAACAGGGGAGGACGTGCACCTTGCGTTTGAATAGGAACAAGAGAATAACTCGAAGATTGTTGGTTGCCAGACGATATTGTTATTCCCAGTTCTTTAATTGTTGGAGATTGGTAAAGTGCACCTAAAGGGATGTCAAAATTGAACTGCTTGCTAATTTCAATAGTCATTTTAACCGCTAGCAAGGAATGTCCACCCAACTCGAAGAAATTGTCGTGAATGGCGATATTCTTCACACCCAGTAAATTTTTCCAGATAACGATCAGCTTACGTTCGATCTCATTGCATGGAGCGGAGCATTCTTTTGATGCTTCTTCTGCCAAAGGCAGTGGCAGGGCTTTACGGTTTAGCTTGCCATTAGGCGTGAGCGGCAGGGCATTGAGGAGCACATAGGCCGAAGGTACCATGAACTCCGGCAATTTTAGCTTAAGAAAGTCCCGTATTTCAGTTGGGGTGATCATGGCATTGTTTCGGGAAACCACATAAGCCACAAGCCGTTTGTCAGCTGGAACGGCCTCATACACGTCCACCACTACCTCACGTAGTTGCGGATGTTGGAGCAATGCCGCCTCAATATCATTCAACTCGATGCGGAAGCCCCGGATCTTTACTTGAGAGTCGTTGCGGAATAAAAATTCAATGGTGCCATCGGTCAACCATCGAGCCAGGTCGCCTGTCTTGTACATATGCGCGCTGGTCTCAGGAACAAATGGGTCAAGTACAAAGCGTTCCGCTGTCAACTCCGGACGATTCAGATAGCCACGACCAACCGCCACTCCGCCGATATAAATTTCGCCTGTGACTCCAATTGGCACCGGTTGCTGATAGGGATCCAAGATATAAATTCGGACATTCCAAATTGGTCTACCAATTGGCACAGATCGATTAAGGTATTGCTCAAGATCAGCGGACATACGGAAAGACGTAGCTATAGCTGTGCACTCAGTTGGTCCATAGTTGTTGAAAAACTCGGGTCGTGGTTCCGGCATTTCCAGCAGCTTGGATGGTTGCATCGGTTCACCACCCAGAAAAACTCGTCGTAGATTACTGAGTTCCCCGTTAGTATTGGCATCGATCAGCGTATAAAATCCGCTCGGAGTTATGGTCATCATGCTAATACGTTCTTGTAGCACCAGTTTTACGATTGCCTGTGGATCAAATGGTTCACTCGCTAAAACCAGCCTGGCACCTACGAGTAAAGGGCCGTAAATGACTTTTTGAGTAACATCAAAGGCCATAGACGTCACGACCAAAACCGTATCATCGCAAGTAAGATTTGTCGACTCTCTGATATACCAAGGAAGTAGGTTCTGTAGGCCTCGATGCAAAATTTCTGCTCCCTTTGGCTTTCCGGTGGAGCCGGATGTGTAGATAACATAAGCCAGATTTTCAGGCTTCAGTCCCACACTTTCGTGATCAGGGTTAGTATCAGGGAAGATTGCCCATGCTGGAAACTTGGTCGATAAATCAATCAAACGTGGGCATTTCGACATATCAGCGAACAGCGCTTCATACTGATCATTGGTCAGCAACGCTAACGGGGCGCTGTCTTCAAGCATAAATTCCAGCAATTCCTTCGGATAACAAGGATCAAGAGGTACATAAGCGCCACCTGCCTTAAGAATACTGAGCCAACCGATCACTTGGTCAATGGATCGCTCAAGACAGATCCCGACCAGCGCTTCCGGCTCAACGCCGATATGGCGCAGATAGTGAGCAAGTTGGTTGGCGCGAGCGTTGAGCTCGCCATAGGTCAGCTGTTGATTTTTATAAACTACAGCCACTGCATGGGGCGTGCGCTCAACCTGTTCTTCGAACAATTGATGAATGAAGTTGGTGCCGGAGACTTCTATGGCCGTATTATTCCATTCCACTAGCAATTGTCGGCGCTCAGTTTCAGTCAGCATGGGCAACTTCGACAGATGCGCCTCCGGATGAGCAATTATGCCTTCGAGAAGAGTCTGAAAATGGCCGATTAAGCGTCTTATGGTAGAGGCTTCAAACAAATCAGTGGCGTATTCGGCTATTCCATCTATGCTATGCGGGGTTTCCGACAGTTTTAGTATGAGGTCGAATTTGACAGCTTCGGTATCGACCTGTAGACATTCCGAGATAATTTCATTTAACTGCGGCTCGTCCTGAAACACGAACATAACCTGAAAAAGCGGATCGCGTTTTAGATCGAGCGTATCAGCCAATTTTTTAAAAGGCATATCTTGGTTGGCGTATGCCTCAAGTATAACTTCACACACTTGCGACAATAGTTCACGGAAACTCGGATTGCCTGAAATATTCGTACGCAACGCCAAGATGTTGATGAAATAACCGGTCAAGTTTTCGAGTTCTAAACGGCTATCCGCTGCTACCGGCGTACACATCACAATGTCGTCCTGACTGCTGTAGCGGTGTAATATAATTTGAAAAGCTGCGGCCATTGTCATAAACAATGTCACGCCTTCCCGCTTGCTCAGGATTTTCAGTCCCTCGGCTACGCTGGGCGGCAGGCTGAATAATTGACGTTTCATTCCAAATGACGGTACCTGAGGGCGAGGCTTATCCGTCGGCAAATGCAGAGTTGGCGCATCTGCTAACTGTCTCTTCCAATAAGTCAGTAGTCGTTCTCGTTCTAAAGCGATATCCTCAGCTTGGCTATACAGTTTTGGTAGAGGTTGTCCCATACTAAACATCCCATATAGCGCCAATAGGTCGCGTGCAAATTCATCCATCCAGCCTTTATCAGAGATGACATGGTGGAACTCCAGCAACAAAACCTGTTTTTCCCCTTTTAAGCGAATTAGCTTTACTCGTATAACAGGGCCTTTATCCAAATCAAAGGGCGCAGCTATCTCAGTTTGAATCCGTCGATTAATTTCGCATTCAGGGTGGTCAACCACTGTTAAATGAATCGGGAGGAGAGGGTGCTCCGATATTGGCAGGCCATTCAGTTCGATGAAAGTAGGTCGTAGCATTTCATCGCGACGAATTAGTTCGTGGAGGCTAGCCTTCAAAATTGAGATGTCAATAGAGCCGATAAACCACAGTAATAAATGATGTGAATGAAAATTGAAAGAAGTGGGTGTATCGTCATTGCTATTGTTGAACTGTTTTTTCATTGTCTCACCTGATCAGCAATATACTTCAACCAAGCCCAAGCATTAAGTCGTTGGACAGCGTAAATTGAACTCTATCCATTGCCTGAAAAAAGGGGGGAGTGTCATACAAGCGTTTGTAGGATAGAGCGCCCAACTTTTTCAATCAATAAGCACTTTTGCCGATCAAAAGAACCGGCTGTTGAGCTGAGTGCCTTACCAAACCAAAAACTTGGGTATTTCATTCAATTAATTTTTAAATATTAAAGAGGGTTGTGTCATGTTGATGAATCGCATTCAGTCCCAACCGGGCTTTTAATAAGTTATGGATATGAATAATTACTAAAAATTTAAATTTATTAATGAATCTATATAAAAATTAATATTATTTGATAACCCTGATCCATGCATTGGGAAAATAATATCAATCTCATTTTCTTTTATTTTATTTAAAGCATTAATTAGATGACTATGCGAAGGTAAGTAGTTATCTTTTTTTATAGAATTAACTATTCCAGCAATGCAATTGTTCGTATTTATGCCAGTAAACTCGCCGCCTTGTATGAATAGATCAGAAGAAAATAATATTTTTTGTTCGATCCAGTAAACAACTAAGCTATCCCATTGATGAACATGTTGTGTATGCATAAACTTTAAAGAGCATCCTTCAAAGACAGATATAATATCACTGTCTTTTACGGGTTTTGCTTTTGTATTAAAAATATCATTTAAACCAAACGTACAAATAGGATGAGCATATATATTTAGTTTTTTTTGTGATATTTTTAATATTTCAGGCAAGGCACCCATTTCATCCGCTTCGAAGTGCGGTACTATAATATTTTGTATATTTTCAGGAAATAGTCCAATAGATTTCATATTGTTATATAACTCATCAAAATCCTTTCTAAATCCGGTTTCTATTATGGTTATAATGTTATCTTTTGAAACTAATATAAATTGGTTAAATGATAGTCCCAATTTATCAATATAAACAGAATTGACATAAAGGTTTTCTTTTATAGTATGTATTTTTGATAGCATAATATGATGATATTTAGAGCATGTATTTCGTTGAGTTTGAAAGCGATAGTATCAAAGGTTTAGCAAAAGATAAAATAGAATTTTTATCCCTAATCCTATTGATTATATAGACTTCTTGCGTTCCATAAATTTTATTAAAAAATCTTCTCCTTTTTTTTCGAATACCTGTAAGTATTTCTCTATAAAACTATTGTCGGACATCAAGAAAGCAATATCGGTTATTGCCATATTCCTAATAGCTAATAAACTTATAGGGCTATCAAGAGGAAAAAATTTATCATTCCACAGGCCTTTTTCTTTACATCCTGGATAGAATTGTCCAATCATTAAGCTTTCTTGCACAAATACCGGTTTTAATTCATTTTGGATTATTTCGATCTTATTATATTCGCTTTTATCGATATAAGGATAAGCATTTATTATTACTTTATAGCTTTCATTATTAATTTTTAGTTCTTTAAATAGCCTAATTTGATTAGTTATTTTTTTTATCTCATTTTCCTGATTTAAATAAAAAGACTTTTCCAATGAGAAGTAGATGCTGTCTTTATCGATGGCATCTCTAGTAAATGGGCAAACATTCCCTGTCCGTCCTAATGATGGATGTGGGTTACATAAGAACTCATTTATCCAGTTTTTTATACTGTCTAGTTCTTCTGCATTATTATTTTTCCATGACAGTAATTCTGTTTGTATCATATTAGCTCTCGAAAATATTTATTAAATTGAAAACAAATACTAAGCTTTCGGAAAAGATTACTTCCTTGCGTATTGATAACCAACGAACTTCATATGAATTACTTAATGAGGAAATTTAAAATATTTTTATCGACAGTTAATGTTTTTATAAATTCAAAAAATTCAAGGTAAATCTTTAATCTGTTCTGAGAGATCGCCCAATGTGGTCTTAACCATAATTTAGTTAGTGGCTGATAATATAAACTAGAGTGTGATAAATTTTCTATTGGTATGAATACTGATATAAGCCAAGCAACACCGATTCATCCTGCAATCGCTTTCGCTACGATGTAGAAATTGCAGGGGTACTGAAATACCAATACAGAAGAAATGTTATGTTTAACATGCTGAAAAATCAGTTAACCACATAGGCCGTGTCAAAAAGCATAAACAAGATAGCCAGCGCTGGCATTTACTCCATTTATTTATCAAGCATGGTAAAATTCCAACTTAGCACCCCTTCGGAGTGATTAAGGCAATTGGTCGCTTTAGGCTTTTATACCGCCTAAGCCCAGAGTTGACAGCGGATGTTCACTTGGAAGATATCATTTGTATTAACAGGCAAAATCAGGCTGATTAAAGAAGCTGTCAATGCTTCAGTCTATTTGCTGGGATATTTACTTGAAATATAGCGCCAGAAGCGATGATTGGACTCTAAGCACCTTTGAAAATGTTAAACGAATATTGACTGATAATTCCTGTTACGACCCGATGATGCCGGAAAATTGATGTGGGTCAACTAGCGGGACGCTTTCTCAAGCAGGCTTTTTATAAAATTTATCCTCAAATTCCAGTCGAAATCGATAGCCTAATTTTGATGATATGCGTCTAACATCAAAAAAGGTGGTTTTAAAGAAGAGATTCCCTGATGAATGGATAAACAACATCAGCATGTTTTATAGTCTTAGAAAAAAGTTGGCGATAACAGTTATGATGACTCATTATCGTGGGTGCGGCCATTACCTGGCCAATTTACGTATTCGATGTAAACCCAGGCGGAACTTTATCTAACTTCTGGATGAAGTAGGCGGTTATAGGTAAAAATCCAAGAAATTTATTGAAGAAGCAGATATAAGATAGTAATCAAAATAACAATATCAAACTGAACCATATGTTGTTATTAAAAACCAATAGTCATGAAAAAAACGCATGAAGCAATATTTAGACTTACTCAATAAAATTATCAGCGAAGGAAATCCAAAAGGCGATAGAACAGGTAGCGGCACCCTATCCATTTTCGGCCATCAGATGCGTTTTCCGCTGGCGGAAGGCTTTCCGCTGGTAACGACAAAAAAGATACATTTAAAATCAATTATATATGAATTAATTTGGTTTTTAAAAGGCGAGACAAACCTGAGTTTTCTGCAGCAGCATAATGTCAATATCTGGAATGAATGGGCGGATCAAAACGGCGAGTTGGGTCCTGTGTACGGCCATCAATGGCGCTCATGGCCGACGCCAGACGGTCGGCATATTGACCAGATTCAGCAAGTTATTGAACAATTAAAAAACACTCCCAACAGCCGCCGGATTATCGTGTCCGCCTGGAATGTCGCTGATTTGCCTGATGAAAGTATCAGCCCGCAACAGAATGTCGCGTTAGGCAAAATGGCTTTAGCTCCCTGTCATGCGTTTTTCCAGTTTTATGTGGCCGATGGCAAGCTGTCTTGTCAGCTCTACCAGCGCAGTTGCGACACGTTTTTAGGGGTGCCGTTCAATATAGCCAGTTATGCCTTGTTGACGCATATGGTCGCCCAGCAGTGCGATTTGGAAGTCGGCGATTTTATCTGGACCGGCGGCGACGTACATCTTTACCTGAATCATCAGCAACAGGCTAACCTACAGTTAACCCGCAAGCCTTACGCACTGCCGACATTAAAGATAAAGCGCAGGCCGGAATCGATATTCGATTATCAATATGAAGATTTTGAAGTTATCGATTATCAGTCATACGAACATATCAAGGCGCCGATTTCCATTTAACGGTCATGACCGACTCTGAATTTTAAGCAAAAAATAACCATTACTCATGAATATACAATACAAAGCACATCCTTGGCATGGCATTAGTCCGGGCAACCATACGCCGGACGTCGTCACGGCTTTCATTGAAATTGTCCCGTCTGATACCGTTAAATATGAAATCGACAAAGAAACCGGGTATCTTAAAATCGATCGTCCGCAAAAATTTTCCAACACGGTTCCTACGCTTTACGGTTTTATTCCGCGAACTTTCTGTGCGGATAGGGTTGCCGAATATGCTGCATTAAAATCCGGCAAACCGGTTGCCAAAGGTGATGGCGATCCGTTGGATATTTGTGTTTTGAGTGAGCGCAGTGTGACCCATGGCGATATTCTGTTACAGGCGATACCTATCGGCGGTTTTCGTTTGCTGGATGGAGGCGATGCCGACGACAAGATTATTGCGGTAATGAAAGGCGACGAGTTTTACCGGCAGTGGACTGATGTATCAGACTGCCCAGAGTCTTATATCAACCGGCTGAAACATTATTTTTTGACTTATAAACAGTTGCCGAGCGAAAAAAGCTCCTGCGAAATAACCAATGTTTATGGGCGGGAAGAAGCGCACGAAGTCATCAGGCGAGCCATGGACGATTATCAAAATCATTTTATTGCTGAATAAGGCGATTCCAGCAAGCAGGGGCAATCCAAGGGATTGCCCTTAGTCAGAGTCTGATCAAGTTTAATTAAAGATGTTCACCGGCAACATCTGCAACGATAAAATCCCTTATTTCCTGCTTATCGTCAAAATTCCCATAGGCCAGCAGCAGTTTGACATAGGCGGCTTCAATCGACATATTCCAGATGACTTCGGCGCCTTGTTCGATTAAGGCCTGGGTGCTTTGATAGGCATCGGTTGATTTAATTGCCGGAGCCAGATAGACAGTGATGCCTTGATTTTCGCAACGTTTTATAAATTCAACTAACGAATAGTTTTCTCCCCATTGCGGCGATGCGCACGCAGTGCCTGAGTGGTATAAGTCATGCATAACGGCATCGACATCGTTCAGGTTAAACCGGCTGTAATCGAGTCCAGGATAGGGTTTGATCATTAAAATGCGTTCGGAAAAATCGGCTTTTAACAGGATATTTTTAGTCGGCGTTTGCGATGCAGGTGGATTCAATAATGAAAACTGCCGGTTTTCAAATTGCATGTAACTCTTGCCCTGAACACTGAAAAAATCGCCGCTTAGTTGTAAAGAACAAGCCAGGCGAGTGCCTTGATGCAGTTGAGTCGTTTGCTGTTGGTTTCGATAGGGTGCAAAAACGCCGGCCTTATTGATTTGCAGGACAAATTCAACGGCGCAGATAAAATTTTCCAGCCCGTTGGCTTGAGGATGTTCCAGCGGATAATCGCTGGAAACCAGCAGCATCGGAACTTTGGCGGCATTAAAGTAAAAGCTCAACGCGCAAGCGGTATAAGCCAGGGTATCGGTGCCATGCGTAATGATGATGCCGTCATATTGATCGGGCCGGGCGGCTTCTATCGCATCTATCAAGATTTTCCAGGCATCGGGTGCAAGGTTCTCGCTTAAAATCTGTAGCGGCTGGATTGTGTCAAAATGGATTTGCTGGTGGTTTTCGTAATGCTGCTGAAACAGCCGGATCAATTTGAACGATGTGTTGCCTTCGGTATTGATAGTGCCGTCAGTTGCAATAGAGCCGATAGTGCCGCCGGTAAATACAACCAGTATATTTTTCATAGTATGATGGTGAAGTAAAAAATTACTTCAAGAATACTGCATTAAAATGAAAATATCACTTATCGTCGCGATGGCGAGCAACCGGGCTATCGGCCTGAATAATCAAATGCCGTGGCATTTATCCGCCGACCTGAAAAAATTTAAAAAAATCACCATGGGAGCACCCATTTTGATGGGCAGGAAAACCTACGAGTCGATAGGCAGGCCGTTGCCTGGGCGCACCAATATCATCATCAGCAGGAATCCCTCATACAGCCAACCGGGTTGTCTGGTTTTTAACGATATTGAAAAGGCGCTGGAGAGATGCCGTGATGCCGATGAAATTTTCGTTATCGGCGGCTCGGATTTTTATAAGTCGATGTTGCCTGTCGCCGATACGCTCTATCTGACGCAAATACACCGGGAATTTCCCGGCGATACGTTTTTTCCCGAGATTGATGCAGACCAGTGGATTGAGGTGGAACGGGAAGATATTCAGGATGATCCTGATGTTGCATTCAGCTACAGTTTTTTGAAGTTGGAAAAACGAAGACTTTGATTAAATTATCACCACGAAGGCACGAAAGGCACGAAGTTTTTATTTTTTCGTGCCTTGTGGTGAAAAAAGATTTTTAGGCGTAGACGCTTTAACAGGCCACGGTCAGGTTATTTTTCCGCGGCTTTTTAGCTTCAGGGCAATCGATGCTGAAGCGTTCCACCGGTTCGCCGAGTTTTAATGCAGTCAATTGGCCGCCCCAAAGACAGCCGGTATCAATCGCGTAACAGTTAGGTCCCTCGTAATACCCCAATGAGGACCAGTGGCCGAAGATAATGCGCATATTTGCGCTTTTACGTTTAGGCACATCAAACCACGGAATAAGGCTTTTGGGCTGGGAACCTGGAGGGCCGCTATTAACAAAATCCAGGCGGCCGTTAACATCGCAATAACGCATTCGGGTAAAGCAATTGATGATAAAACGCAGCTTCTCGACGCCTTTCAAGTTTGACGACCAGATATTGGGTTTGTTGCCGTACATTTGCTTTAAAAACGCCTGGTAATCGGAACCTTGTAAAGCCTGCTCCGCTAATAAAGCCATTTTTTGAGTTCTTTTAAAATCCCATTGCGGCGGAACACCGGCATGGACCAGACAGAAGTCATCGTTAAAATGAAATAGCGGCCGATGCCTTAGCCAATCGATTAACTCATCCCTATCCGGCGCTTCAAGTATCGGCAGCAGCGAGTCTTTTTTATTGGCTATTTTGGGTGCCTGGGATGCAGCCAATAGATGCAGATCATGGTTGCCCAGCACCGTAATTGCAGAGTCTCCCAGCGCTTTGACGAAGCGGAGGGTTTCTAAAGATTTGGGGCCGCGATTGACCAGATCGCCGGCAAACCACAATTGATCGGACTGTTCATTAAAAGAGATGGCATCGAGGAGTCTTAATAATTCATCAAAACAGCCTTGAATATCACCGATAGCATAAATAGACATCTCTAATGTAAGGTTCGTGGGATTGATAATGTAAACTTGGGAACGTCCGCGCGGAAATGGTCACCCTCGTCCGAATGCATCGTATAGTCGCCCTGCATGGTCCCGACAGGGGTCGCTATCATTGCCCCGCTGGTATAACGAAAAGACTCGCCGGGTTTAAGATAAGGATGTTCGCCTATGACGCCATCGCCCCTGACTTCCTGCACCTTGCCGTTAGAATCGGTAATCAGCCAATGACGCTGGAGCAGCTTTGCCGGTATTTCGCCGATATTGGTGATAGTAATGGTGTAGGCAAAGACATAGCGATCTTCATCAGGGGAAGATTGCGCTTCTATGAAATGAGGAGTGGCCTCAACTAATATTTTGTTTTTTTCGTTCATTATTGGATCATATAGGTAATATGTTGAATATTTCATCGTAACTTTTCATTAAACGCAAGTAACTATTCAGTATGAAATACAAAGACGGCTTTTTAATCCTGTTATTGGCCTTGTCCCAAACGGCTCAAGCAGAAGACGGCAAAGATTTATTTGCGGCGGCGATGATGGGCAAACTTGAAAGAACAGAGGCTTTGCTGGCGCAAGGAATTGATGTTAACGGTAAAACAGCCAGCGGCCGCACCGCGTTGATGGCTGCGAGTTTTAACGGTAATGAACAGATTGTTAAATCCTTGTTGGCATACGGAGCCGATGTCAGCATTGCCGATAATTCAGGAACGACAGCATTAATGGATGCGGTGGTTTTCGGCAATGAAGATATCGTAAACTCACTGATTGCAGCCGGGGCCGATGTCAATGCGCTGGATAAACAGAAGGTGACTGTCATGGGCAGAGCCAAAAAAATCGCCCACGAAAAAATTATTAAAATTCTCGAAAAAGCCGGGGCGAAAGACGAAACAAAAGACGAAACAAAAGACGAAACAAAAGACGAAACAAAAGACCCAGCAAAAGACGAGGCGCAAGTGCCGATAGAAGATGCGAAAGCCAAAGACGGAGCCGGCGGCAAACCGGCAGATAAAAAATAACTCAACTCAGGACAAAACATTGCATATTCACATCTTAGGTATTTGCGGAACATTCATGGGCGGACTTGCCGTGATTGCACGGCAGCTAGGGCATCAGGTTAGCGGTTCCGATCAAAATGTTTATCCGCCGATGAGCACGCAACTCGAACAGCAAAGCATCATGTTGATGGAAGGCTATCGGGCCGAAAATCTGGATGCTAAACCCGACCTGGTGATCATCGGCAACGCCTTGTCGCGAGGCAATCCTGAAGTCGAAGCGGTGCTTAATAGGGGATTAAGATACGTATCGGGCCCGCAATGGCTGGCAGAGCATGTGTTACAGGATAAATGGGTGTTGGGTGTTGCCGGAACTCACGGCAAAACCACCACGACCAGCATGCTGAGCTGGATATTGGAATATCAGGGATTTCAACCGGGATTTTTAATCGGCGGCATCCCGTTAAATTTCGGCATTTCGGCGCGGTTGGGCGAATCCGGTTTTTTTGTGATCGAGGCCGATGAATACGATTCCGCGTTTTTCGACAAGCGATCAAAGTTTGTCCATTACCGGCCCCGTACTGCAATCCTTAATAACCTGGAATACGACCATGCCGATATTTTCCCGGACCTGGATGCAATCAAAAAACAATTTCACCATCTGGTCAGGACGGTACCCGGCGAAGGCCTGATCATCAGCCCCGAATGCGACGGCAATATTAATGATGTGTTGGCGATGGGCTGCTGGACGCCGGTCGCAAAAACCTCAATTGATGCCGATGCTCAATGGAATGCCCAGCTGATCAATAGCGACGGCAGTCAATTCAACGTCATGCTGGACAATCAAGCCCAAGGCTGCGTCGAGTGGTCGCTAACCGGCGAACATAATGTCTATAACGCGCTGTCTGCGATAGTTGCCGCAAAGCATGTCGGCATCTTACCCAAGGATGCAATAGCTGCGCTGGGGCAGTTTAAGAACGTCAAGCGCCGTATGGAAGTGATTGCCAACATTAACGGCGTGACTATCTACGATGACTTTGCTCATCATCCGACCGCGATACAAACGACGCTGGACGGCTTGCGCAAACAGGTGGGACAAGAGCGTATCATTGCGATAGTCGAGCCGCGCTCAAATACCATGCGTCTGGGCGTGCATACCCAAACCTTGGCGGAATCGTTGGGCAATGCCGATCTGGCTATTATCTACCAGCCGGAAGCGATGGGGTGGGACTTGGGTGAGCTGAAAAAATACGCCGGTAATATCGAAATCCGTTCATCACTGGATGACATCATCAATAAGCTTAAATTTGAAGCGCGCTACGGCGGGCATTTCGTGTTGATGAGCAACGGCAGCTTCGGCGGCATTTATCAGCGCTTGCAGGATGAGTTAACTTTTAAACATTAAAAAATTCACCACGAAGACACGAAGGACACGAAGTTTTTATTTTGGTTTTCTTCGTGCTCTTCGTGTCTTCGTGGTGAAACATAATTTACCCAAACAAAAAGCATGCAAATACAACAAGCCCTACAAGCCCTGCTGAACAAACAAGATCTCAGTTCCGATCAAATGCGCGAAGTCATGCGGCTGATCATGAGCGGCAACGCTACCGATGCACAAATCGGCGGCTTTTTAATCGCCCTGCGCTGCAAAGGCGAAACTATCGACGAAATCGCCGCCGCCGCGGAGGTGATGCGCGAACTGGCCGCCAAAGTAGAGATAACAGGCGACCATGTCATAGACACCTGCGGCACCGGCGGCGATGGCGCGAACACCTTTAATATTTCCACTACCTGCGCCTTTGTCGTCGCCGCAGCGGGCGGGCAGGTTGCCAAACACGGGAACCGCTCCGTTTCGAGCAGTTGCGGCAGCGCCGACTTGCTGGAAGCTGCCGGGGTAAACCTGGATTTAACCGCCGAGCAAGTCGCGCATTGCGTCAATGAAATTGGTGTCGGGTTTTTATTTGCGCCCAAACATCACGGCGCAATGAAATATACCAGCAATGCCCGTAAAGAAATGGGTGTAAGAACCCTGTTCAATCTGTTGGGACCCTTATCCAATCCCGCCGGAGCGCCGAACCAGTTGATCGGCGTATTTGCCAAAGAATGGGTGGAGCCGCTGGCGCAGGCGTTAAAAAAACTCGGCAGCAAGCATGTGCTGGTGGTTAATGCCGACGACGGACTTGATGAAATCAGTATTGCATCGCCCTCGACCATTGCCGAACTGAAAAACGGCAAAGTCACAACCTATGCGATTACTCCGGAACAATTCGGCTTTAAACGCGCCAGTCTGGCTGAATTAGCCATCGATGGTGCAGCTTCAAGCCTGGTGATGGTAAAATCGGTGCTGGACAATAAAGCCGGAGCGGCCAGGGACATCGTGGCGCTCAATGCAGGCGCGGCAATATACGCGGCCGATATCACCGATTCTTTAAGCGCGGGCATAGAAAAAGCCCAAGAACTTATCGCCAGTGGCGCGGCAAAAGCTAAATTCGAAGCGTTGATCGCTTATTCAAAAACTTCATAAAACGACCAGAGACCATGACCGATACGCCTGACATCTTAAAAAAAATCCTCGATAAAAAAGCCGAAGAGGTTGCCCGACGCAGACTGGGCATGACCATCGCCAATCTGGAAGAAATTGCCGGCGGCGTAGAAGGCCCGCGCGGATTTTATAACGCCCTGCAAAGCAAAGTATTGGCAAAAAAACCGGCGATTATCGCGGAAATCAAAAAAGCCTCGCCCAGCAAAGGCGTGATCCGGGAAGATTTCCAGCCTATCGCCATCGGTCAGGATTACGCAATGAACGGCGCAGCCTGCTTGTCGGTATTAACCGATAAAGAGTTTTTCCAGGGTTCGGAAGTTTATCTGCAAATGGTCAGGGAACGCTGCCCGCTGCCGGTGCTCAGAAAAGATTTTATGATCGATCCCTATCAAATCTACGAAGCCCGCGCTTTGGGTGCCGATTGCATATTACTGATCGTTGCCGCGTTGGAAGACGCTCAAATGCATGAGCTGTCGGATACCGCAACCAAACTGGGCATGGATGTATTGGTGGAAGTGCATAATGCGGAAGAACTGCAACGGGCATTAACGCTCGATACCAAACTGATCGGCATCAACAACCGCAACCTGCGCACCTTTGAAACCTCATTGCAGACGACATTGGAATTAAAAGCCAATATCCCTGCCGACCGGTTAATCATTACCGAAAGCGGCATTCATACGCATGAAGACGTACAGTTGATGCTGGATAATGATATCTATACCTTCCTGGTGGGTGAAGCGTTTATGCGGGCCGAAAGTCCCGGGCAAAAGATGAAAGAGTTGTTTGCCTTGTAGGATAAGGCTCTCGTTAGCCGGAAGCTTTAACTTAGTTGCTTTCCGGTACCTAACGAGTATGGTTACATACTGCGTATCTTTTGTAGACTTAAAACTGTCACGAAACGGGTAAGCGCCAAGCAATAAACCGACATGCATTTAATTTTGCAACACGCTATATAACCAATGCGAATTTCTTGCTTGGAACTTAACACTTATACGCCAGTACTTGGAAAATCAATGCTACAAGCTCACGCGAGTTGTAAGAATCGAAGCAAGCGTTGTCAATACTTCAAATATACAACGCTATGCCCAAGCCGCTTCGGCCATTATTTGGAAGAGCTTGGGACTATGAATGAACGTTTTAGCCGTTATTAAACACATGCCCCAGCGCTTGGCGTTCAAAACGATTGTTTGTTTGATCGCCTGCCTGATGGCATGGCCGTGCGTTTGTACTGCCGATGTGCGTGAGCTTGCCGGCAGCTGGTACCAGGCGCCGGAGAGCTGGGCTTATCAGGGACAGACCGATCTTGCGGCTGCGGGACTGAAGCCGGTAGTTAACGTAACGCTGACCGGCGGTCATTTCTGGCAACAGGTGGACTTCGACATCAACACTGCCGGCCGCCATGTGCTGGATTTTAAGAACACCGGTATCATCGGGCAGTTCCGCCATATCATTTTCGATCAACGGGGGCACCCGGTTGCCGATATGCAAGGAGGCATTGAAAGCAGCGAAGTTAATCCTTTTTTCCTGCGCCATGGCCGCGAGGTTGATCTTCCGGTCGGACATTATCGCCTGCTGACCGAACTGCGTTCTCCCTTTTTCCTGGCCGATCCACAACCTTACCTGAATACGCTGGACACTTACCGGCAAGCGATTAAGCCCGGGAATGCCCTGACACTGCTTTGTCTGGGGATATTTTTGGGCTTGATGATCTATTATGCGGCGTTGGCGACTGTACGTCGGGATCTTTCCGCGGCAATGTATTCGACCTTCATTTTAGGCAATCTGCTGTTCAACGGCACGGCTCTGCTGGTGTTTTCGGAACTGTTCGGCATGCATAGGATCTATCTGGCCAGCATTCCTATCTTGTTTTCCAATTGCGCCTATATCCTGTTTGTGATGGCCTTGCTGCAAATCCGGCGTGACGCTTATCCGCGGTTGTATACAACAGGTGCAGTGCTATTGTCTGTGTTGGCCGGGCTGATAGTATTGGCGATGATCATGCCGCACTGGTCGCTGGAAATCGACCGTTACGGTGTTGGCCTGTTCCTGATTTACGGGCTGGTTACCGGTATTGTGCGCTCGCTTGAGGGCAGCGTTATCGCGCGGCTTTATCTGTGCGCCATCGGTGCTTTTTTTGTACTGGGGATCACCACGATCTCGGTCAACAGTCTGAGCTTCTATACCCTGTATGTCGAGCATATGGGCCTGTTTTCAGTATCGGTAGAAGTCATGCTGCTCGCGCTGGTGCTGTCTTATCAGTTTGCCCAGCTTTATCGGGAAAAGGAATATGCCCTCGAATGCATGGAGCACAGCACTCGCATTTCCCGCACCGATGCCTTGACCGGCCTGCCCAACCGTGTGGCGCTGGATGTAGCCTTGGAAACCTTGCCTGAGCATGGCAGCCTGACGTTTATCGATATAGACGGCCTCAAGTATTATAACGACCGCTTCGGGCATGAACGCGGCGACCAATTGCTGTGTGTGTTCGCCCGGCACCTGAGCGGGCGTTTGGGCATTAGCGCACAGGCGCACCGTCTGGGTGGCGACGAGTTCGCCGTTACTTGCGAGCAAGAGGATGTGTCGTGGGTCGAAAGGATGTTGATGCAGGCACTTGATGATATGCGAGCCGACGGGTTTGAGTTTGCCGGCGCCAGTTCCGGCTCGGCGCATGTGCATGAAACCCCGAACAAAGAAGAACTTAAGCACATGGCTGATTGCCGAATGTATAAAAATAAGCGTCTTCGCAAGCGGAGCCGCCATGAAGATCAGGAAAGTCAGTTTTAATATTAACCAGCAAGGAGAAGAGTGATGAAACGTGTCTGTGGTTTGGTCTGGCCGATCGTGTTGTCGATCCTATTACCGTTAGTGGCGGCGTGGTTTGCCTATCCCGAAACTCATTTGCCGCCCGGCTTCGGCGTATTTCCGCCGCTATTTGTGGAAGATGCTCCGGGTTTCAATTGGGTAATTTTTATTGCGCTGGCGCTGGTGGAAGCTTTCATCGTCATCTTTCTGGTATTTCCGCAATGGTTCGGCTTTACTATCCCGACCCCGCCGCCGAAGCCTGTCCCGGCGCAATTTCCGGTATGGTTCTGGCTGGGTGCGGCGCTGACGCTGTTTTTCTGGTGGCTGATGTGGACGCGGGTGACACCGTTCGGCGATCTGGTGTATTACGCGTTTACGCCTTTGTGGTGGGGTTTTATCCTGGTGCTGGACGGGCTGTCATATCATCGAAGCGGAGGATATTCGCTGCTGGCGGCGCGCCCCCAAACCCTGCTCATCAGTGCCGCGGTTTCGCTGGTCGGTTGGTTCTATTTTGAATATTTCGATTATTTCGCACTGGGCGACTGGTACTACCCTAACAGCACGATGCCGGAACTCAGCCATACCACTGTCGTGCTGCTGTATTTAACCGCCTATACTACGGTTTGGCCGGCCATTTTTGAATGGTATACCCTGCTTAACACTGTACCCGGTTTAGTCAACCGTTATAGTAACGGCCCCAAAGTCGTGTTGTCGGGCAGGCTGATGTGGAGCGGGTTTATCCTGATGTTTGCGCTGGTGTTCTTTCCCTACCCGCTGTTCTGGGTGATGTGGATCGGGCCGCTGGTGATTTTTTCGGGACAACTGCTCAGGAAGGGCATATGGAACCCGTTCACTGCAATGGCGGAAGGTAACTGGGGGCCTGTTTTACTGATAGCGCTCGGTACCTTGTTCAACGGGTTTTTCTGGGAATTGTGGAATTGGGGCAGCGCCCATCCGGCACAGCCGGTAACCAACCCGAATTACTGGGTGTACGATATTCCCTACGTCAATGTTATCCACATTTTCTCCGAAATGCCGCTGTTGGGGTATATGGGCTACATGCCTTTCGGCATTTTGGCTTGGGCGGTCTTCATTTGGCTTGGAGTATTATTCGGTTTTGACACAGAATTACTTAAAAGTGATCAAGACGAAGGGTGAACATTCCGCGCCCGGAGGGATACACAACAAAGACACCCTCCTGATTATTTTTGACTACCAGCGCCGGCTCAGCATTAAGTGCAGGAATAGCGCTTCGTTCCTTACCTCGGCATTGCCGAACAGCGGACTGGTATAGTTCACCTTGACCGGCAGCATGTATTCTAGGCCCCCGGTCAGCCGCCATTGCGGGCTGATTTGGCGCGCTATGCCCAGCGTGACATGGTGTTCCAGGATTCCCGCCAGCAACGGGGTGGAGTTCTGCGCTGGGATCGGGTTACGCCCATAGTTGTGTCCGGCGTAGAGCGTGGTGCGTTCATTCAAGGTGTAAGCCAGACCGGAAGCGAACACCCACTGGTTTTTCCAGTCGCCTGGCGTCACGATTTGATAGACTGCTGGGGCCGAGGAGTTGCCTGGATCGGTGGCGCGCAAGGTCGCGGACTTGACCGCGTCGGCCCAATTGATCCAGTTGAGCTTGAAAGATAACAGCCAGGTTTCGGCCGGTTTGAACGCTGCGCCTAACGCAACTTCGCGCGGCAGCGCCAAGCCAGTCAAGCTGGCATTGTTGTATTTGACCGTACCCAGTCCCATTGCTGAATAATCGGCATTCAGCTCGCCGTCGGTCAGCGGCAATTCGGTCTTTTCCGTATAAGTCGCCGCCACCGTCAGGGACGGATTGACGCGATACTGCACGCCCAGTTTGAACCCCACCTTGAGCGCGGAGGCATCTTTGAGCGAATACCCGGCAAACGGGACGGCGCCGACCGAGGTATTGGGAAAAAACTTCTGTGTTACGCTGGCATAAGTGATCGCCAGACTGGCGCCTACCGACCAGGCATCGTTTATCCGGCAGCCAATGCCGGGGCTTATTTTAGCCATACCGAACAGCGAACTCATGTCGTCGCGGTTGCCGAACGGGGTGTTGATGTTTTTAAACTCCCCGCCCGCGCCGCCTTGACTGAACAGCCCAATCCCGGCGGTGCACGGCACCGAATCGAGCGATGCGGCATAGCCGCCGCCGCCCAGAAAAGTGTATTTGTTGTCGGCGTGCTTATCGTTGCCGAAACTGTCCTGATGCGAAAGATCGAAAGTGCGTAGCCCGGAGCCAAAGCCGTCGAATGCCTGCCCTTTGATTTGCGTTAATCCTGCCGGATTAGTATTAAGTGCGCTGGTATCCCGAGCCACTGCAATATCGGCTCCTCCCATCAGTGTCGATTCTGTCCCGAAGCCGATCAGATTGATGCCGTTAGTGGCAATTGCGATCGGGCTGAACAGTGTAATAAGCAACGCCAAGCCGAAGCGGCCGTCGTGATTCCCTAAGATTAAGTGCATGATATTAGACAGTGGTATTTATTATTGTTGTCGGTGTAGTTTAAATTCTATTTTATTTCGATATTTAATTTATCCGAGTTAATGAATTGGGTTTACGAGTTGAATGTCAGGCCGAAAGTAAGAAGGTATAATGCGGACTATCACAACACAAAAGTTGCAAAAAGAAAGCGCTAAATTATTAAATGACCGAAACTAAACAATCAACCGGGCTATTGGGATTCATGTCCTCTTTTTCAGACTCGTTTGCCTCGTGTGGGTATTTATCGGCAAATCTTGCCTTTCAAAAAATATTTCCGGGTCATCGCCGGTGCATAAAAATCCTGACTGTCCGGTAAAGTTGTAGAACATGAATGCCGCAAATCCGATTGGTGTTTTCGATTCAGGCGTTGGCGGTTTATCGGTCCTGCACGAGATTCGCAGGGCTTTGCCGGGTGAAGATCTGTTGTATGTGGCGGACTCGGCCCATGCGCCGTATGGCGATAAATCCCGGCAATTCATTGAAGCCAGGTCCATTGCCATTACCGAGTTTTTGGTGAGCCGGAACGCCAAAGCGATAGTCGTCGCCTGCAACACGGCAACAGGCGCTGCGGTAACAACGTTGCGCTCAAAGTTCTCCATGCCGATTATTGCTATGGAGCCTGCCGTTAAACCGGCAGTGACGAACACAAAATCAGGCGTGATCGGCGTTCTGGCCACCAGCCGGACATTAGCCGGCGATAATTTTGTGAAGTTGTTTGCACGCTATGGCGAGCATGTCCAGATATTGGGGCAGGCATGTCCCGGATTGGTTGAACAAGTGGAAGCGGGCGATCTGTCAGGTGATAAAACCCGGCTATTGCTTGAGCGGTATGTGCTGCCATTGCTGGAACAGGGTGCAGACACGATAGTGCTTGGCTGTACGCATTATCCGTTCCTGGCGCCGTTGATACGGCAGATAACAGGACCCACGGTGGCGGTGATAGATTCTGCGGCCGCCGTTGCGCGGCAACTTCGCCGTCGGCTGGAAGTGGGGGATTTGTTGGCAGACGAAGACAGGGTGGGCGCGGAATCCTTTTGGACCAGTGGCAGATTGGCTAATGCGCAACCGCTGGTTGCTCAATTATGGCAAGCGGAGGTTAAGGTAAGTGCTCTGCCAAGCCAGTCCTTTGAATAAAGGCATTCTCATCATTAAGATATAAAAGCACGAAGAATAAACGTAACTCTCACCCCTTAGGTCAGTGGCTGTAAAACTTGTAGGAGCGGGCCATGCCCGCGAAAAATTTCAGTTGATGTCAAATGTCGCGGGCGTGGCCCGCTCCTACGAAGCTATTGTTATTAGCGATTACGAAAAAACATAATTTCGTGTCTTCGTGGTGACAGGCTTTAAGTTGCAAGGCTGATTTGATCAAAACTGTTTACTTGGTGGTGTTCGGCTTGCGGGTCAGGCGTACTGTCCCTGACCAGCCAGATGGTTTCAAAACCGGCGGCTTTGGCGGCATCCAGTTCTTCTTTAATATCCGATAAAAACAACAGTTGGTTTGCCGGTATCGCAAGCTGTCCGGCGATGTTGTCATAAGATTGTTTTTCTTTCTTGCCGCCGATATGGGTGTCGAAATAGCCGGAAAATAACGGCGTTAAATCGCCGTATTCGGTATGCGCGAACAACAGCTTTTGCGCGTAAACCGAGCCGGAAGAATAGATGTATAAGTCCAGTCCTTGGCTTTTCCATTCTTTGAGTTTTTCTGCGGCATCGGGATAAAGATGGCCGTTGAAATCCCCTTGCCGGTAACCGGCCTCCCAGATCAGGCCTTGCAAGGATTTTAACGGCGTGGCTTTTTTATCTTGGTCTATCCATTGGATTAATTGAGCGATGATTTGTTCAAGAGACAGTTCCGATCCGGTTTCTTTACAGACATCTTCCAGCAGCGGTTTTACTTGCGGCTCATCTGCATGGTCGCGGACGTAGTCGGCTATGTTTGCCCGTGCATAGGGAAACAGCACATCCTTGACGAACAGGATCGACGAGGTTGTGCCTTCAATATCGGTGACGATAGCTTTAATCATGATAGCCCGGCAACGTACTGATCAAGGGTAGGGAAAGATTTGGCAATGTCGCTGCCGGTAAAATCAGCCACCCAGCCATCCGGTGTAATAAAAAGGCGTATGCATTTAAGCAGTGGATTTTCGCCCATATCGAACCAGTGTGTCGTGTCGGCCGGTACGCTGATTAAATCGCCCTGCTCGCACAGCACGGCATAGACTTTATCGGCAACATGCAAATAAAACAGGCCGCGACCTTCGACAAAAAAGCGTACTTCAAAGTCGGCATGGATATGTTCAGCCAGAAATTTCTGCCGGATGGCATCTTTGTCAGGATGATCCGCATTTAAGCTGATCACGTCAACGGACTGAAAACCGTATTGCTGTTTCAGGCGGTCAATCGAATCGCTGTAGGCAGCCAGTACGGTATCCTGGCCGGCATCGGCGGCCAATTCGCAGTTGGCGGCCCAGCGTTCGAACTGTACACCGATGGCGTTCAGCTGATCCCGGATCGCGGAAAAATCGGTGGACATTTCGCCCAAATCAGGTTGGTTATCGGGGTAAACGGTTAATGCGCTCATAGTCTTTTGACTCCGTGTAATCGCAATTCACAATCAAATAAAAATTCCAGCGCCTCAAGATGACGCAGTGTTTCCTGTACTGAACCGCCCCAGGTATAAAGCCCGTGTCCGGCAATTATATAAGCATAAATAGCGCCGTGTTCATTCATGTATTGCTCCACTTGCTCGGCTAAGCGGGGAATATTTTGGTCGTTGGCAAAGATCGGTATTACCACCCGGCTTTCGTGGGTCTCAATGCCAGCCAAGGCTTTTAGCAGCTCATAATCTTCCAATACGATTTCGGATTTGAAAATCCGTGACGTCAGCGTGGCATTGATCGAATGCGGATGCAGCACCGACTGAACTTCCGGGAAGCGTTTATACAGCGAGGTATGCAGCACCGTTTCCGCCGACGGTTTTTTGCCGTCTAAAGAATTGGCATCGGCATCGATCAGCATGATGTCGTCCAGTTGCAAACGGCCTTTATGTTTACCGGACACGGTGATGGCGATGTTGCCGTCAGGCAGCCGCGCGGAAAAATTGCCGCTGGTTGCAGGTACCCAGCCTTTGCTGTCGATGAATCGACCGGCATCTATCAGCTGATTAGCCAGTATCAAAAAGTCTTCGGTATAAATCATGTCGGTAAATGATTGGGGTAGTTAAACGTTGTGGACGGGTTGCAAATCTCGTCCGGTTTGGAGCGACTTTGCTTAACCGGTTTAATTATTTGCCGCCTGCGGTTTTTTTATGCAGTAGATTATATTTAATATTTTTATTGATGATGGGATATTTTCCATTCCGCCGGGGCTTTCCATTGTTTTATCCAAGCGGCAAGCTTGGAGGCGGGCATCGGTTTGGCAATGCCGTAACCTTGTGCATGGTGGCAGCCCATTTGCAAAAGAGCGCTGCCGTGTTCGATCGATTCCACGCCCTCGGCGATGACTTGCCGCCTGAACGATTCGGCCAAACCGATGACACCTTGCACAATAGCCAAATCATCTTCATCTTCCAGCATATTGCGCACGAAAATTTGGTCGATTTTAAGGGTTTCCGCGGGCAGGTGTTTGAGATAGCTCAGCGATGAATAGCCGGTTCCGAAATCATCCAACGCAAACTGTACGCCCAATGTTTGACAGCCTTTAATAACCTGGGATATCAGCGACAAGTCGAGTAAGGCCTGGGTTTCCAGAATCTCCAGCTCAAAATGAGCCGGTTTGATGGAAGGATAGCGTTCAAATGCGTAATACAGTTGCAGGATAAAATCGTCCGTTTGCAGCGATCTGGCGGTGATATTGATGCTGATTTGGAGTTGCAACCCCAAACGCTGCCAATTTTCCATGTGCTGCAAGGCCTTGTCGATAACCCAGGCATCGAGCCGGGTGATAATGTCGTGATTTTCAAGCAGCGGCAGAAAGTCGCAGGGCATGACCAAGCCGCGTTCAGGATGCCGCCAGCGTATCAACGCTTCGGCTCCGAACACTATGCCTTGAGCCATGTCGACTTTGGGTTGGAAGAAAAGCTCGAATTCCTCGTTTTCCAACGCCTGTTCAATGCGGTTTAGCGCCTCGCGATGCGAATGGAGTTGACGATCCAGTTCCAGGTTGTAAATATGAAAGCAGTTTTTGCCTTCTTGTTTGGCTTGATACATGGCCTGATCGGCATGGCGTAACAGCGTATCCGGGTCGGTGTTATCTTCGGGATAAATACTGATACCGATGCTGGCGGATACCGAGACAGCCTGGCTTTTCAAGAAAACAGGCTCGCTGATGACTTCCAGCAGGCGATGCAAAGTGGTTTCGCAGTCTTCGACTTTCTCCAGCCCCAGTAATAAAAACACAAATTCGTCGCCGCCTAAACGAGCTATCGTGTCGCCTTCGCGCAGGGCGTTTTTAATTCGCAGCGCAATTTCGATCAGCAGCTGGTCGCCCGCTTCATGTCCCAGTCTATCGTTGACGGGTTTAAATCCGTCCAGGTCAAGATAGCCGACCGCCATTAAACAGTGATCGCGTTTGGTTTGAGCAAAAGCCAGATGCATACGGTCGCCCAATAAAATCCGGTTCGGCACACCGGTCAGCGGGTCGTAGTGAGCCATAAGCTCCAGTTTTCGTTCTTGTTCTTTAAGCTGGGTAATATCTGAAGACGTGCCGATGTAATGCGTTATGTTGCCCTGCTGATCGGCAACAGCGGAAATAGTGAGCCATTCGGCAAAAACTTCTCCACCTTTCTTACGGTTCCACACTTCACCGCGCCAGTAGCCTTGGCGGTTGATGGCTTGCCACATTTTTTCATAAAAACCGCTATCGTGCAGTCCTGACTTCAGCAAACTTGGCTTTCTACCCAAGACCTCATCTCGAGAATATCCCGTTATGCTGCCGAACGCCGGATTGATATCAATAATGTTACGCTGGGCATCGGTAATCAGGATGCCTTCCTGAGTGCTGGCAAAAACGCTGGCGGCCATGCGCTGTTCTTCTTCAACCTGTTTTCGTTGGCTGATGTCGCGTCGTAAACGCATATTCCAGGTGATAATAAAAGCAAGCAGCAATAAGGCCGCTGCCGAATAGAGCAGGACGGTTTCCGTTTTTATACCGGCTTCGTACTTCAAACTCATCCAACGATTATGGATAGCTTCTTTTTCAAGCTGGGGAATATCGGCCAATGCTTTGCCAAGCAAGCCGGCCAGCTCCGGATTAGCCTTGGTAGCCGCCATACGGTGCCAGCTTTTGTAATAGGTATCTCCGGAAAAACCGAGATTAAGCATGCCTTCTCGTTTAATCGCGTAGTTTGTTGAAGCCGCATCGCCGATATAGGCATCCGCTTTGCCACCGCTGACCAAGTTCAATGCATCGTGAATATTGTCGGCGGGAACCAGCTGTATTTCCGGGTGGTCATGCTTTAGCAGTTCCTGCATGAAGTAGCCTTTTTCCAGGGTGACCTGTTTGCCGGCAAGACGATCCAGCGTACCGATAAAGCCGTTATTGTTATCGCTGATAATAATCGCAGAGGTGTTTAAATAGGCTTCTGTGAAAATCAAATAGCGCTCGCGTTCGGGCGTTTTATTGGCGTTGGCAAGCATATCCAACTCGCCGCGCTGCGCCATTTCCAATATGCCAGCCCAGGATTTATTTTTCACTATGTCAAACTTCACGCCAAGCCGCTGCTCGACCAAACCAATATAGTCCGCGCTCAAACCGATGTAATTGCCTTTGGCATCGATCCATTCGTAGGGCGGAAAGTCCCGGTCTATGCCTACGCGAATAACCGGATGCGCTTGTAACCAAACCCGTTCTGCCGGTGTGAAGTTAAGCTTGCCTGATTTTATCTGTCCGTAAACAAAGCCTTCCAGGTGATCGATTGAACTTATCAGGCCCAGTTGCCGATAGGTGTCGGCGATGCGGTGAAAACGCTTGATATCGGTCTGACCGATGGGGACGGTCTCCGGTAAAATCATCTTTACCGTTTCCTGTGCCTCAAACTGCAAATGATCGGCGGAAAGCCGGTTGCCGGTATTGTATTGACTGAGAATGATCCCGATCAGTTCATCCGGGTGTTTGAGCGCATAATCCCAGCCTTTGAGCGAAGCGCGCAGGAAACGCTGGACCCTTTCAGGGTGCCGGTTTATTTCCTGTTCTGTGGTAAATAAATTATCGCTTAAAAAATCAACACCATAGTTCCGCGGATCAATGATATTGATTTCGACGCCTTTCTTTTTGAAATAATCAACCTGGTCGGTCAGATAACCGATCAAAGCATCGGTTTTGCCGTTGGTCAGGTCATCGGGGTTGAAGGAATTGTCCAGATGGGTCAATTCATCCGTAGAAATACCCGTTTCATAAAGCATCGCCAACAGCGGCGCATTGTCATAACTGTCCTCCATGACCCGTTTGCCCTTTAGTTCGTAAGGGCTGACTATGCCGGAACTTTTTAAAGTAAGGTATACCAGCGGGTTATGCTGAAAAATAGAAGCCAAAACCACTACCGGCTTGCCGACCAGCCGTTGTTCCAGCAGGCCGGTATCGGCTACGCCGTATTGAGACTCATCTTTTAGAACTTGGTCTATATTGCTGATGCCGGGAATACGCTCAAGGATAGTGACATCCAGATTTTCTTCAGCGTAAAAGCCTTTTTCCTTGGCTGCGTAGTAACCGGCAAACTGGAAAGAATGCAGCCACTTGAGTTGCAAAGAGACTTTTTCGGCAGGCTGTGCGAGTTCCGCCAATAAAGGGGATGAACAGAGCGCCAGATACAATAAAGCAGCCAACCGGAACAAGGGCATAAGCATCAGTGTGTGAAAAACTGTAATTCTAGCATTTTGGCATTGGTAGGGTCGGTCTGTAATTTAATGCTTAGGTACTTTATAAAAAATAACCGGTGAATTTATCGAAAAGTAGCAATTAGCAAAGAGCCGTGCCGGTTTGATAAATATTGATTTTAAATCAAATACACCTATAGTTGCCTAACAAAAATAACCAACTTTTTAGCGAGTACACTATGCAACATTTTCGTCTGTCTTTTATCGTCACCGCAGTCTGTTTGGCGGCGGCATTTTATTGGGGAGGAATCATCGGGGCTTTCATCGCCATTATTTTGGGCGTTCTCGAAGTCAGCCTATCATTTGACAATGCGGTTGTTAACGCATCAATCCTAAAGCGCATGGATGAACGATGGCAGAAGTATTTTTTAACCTGGGGGATTTTGATTGCCGTTTTTGGCATGCGTTTGCTGTTTCCAATCGTGATTGTTTCGGCCGCTACCGGTATCGGGTTTATGGGCGTAACCGAGATGGCGTTAAACGACACCGCGACCTATGCCAAACATTTAGACGAGTCGCATGTACAAATTGCGGCCTTCGGCGGCATGTTCTTGCTGATGGTGTTTTACTCGTTCATCTTTGACGAAACCAAGGAACTGCATTGGCTGGGTTACGTCGAAGAAAAAATGTCCTCATTCGGAAAGCTTGAAGCGATTGAAATTATCATGGCATTAGGGCCGCTGCTCATCATCCAAAACTACTTGCCGCAGGAAATCCGTTTGGATGCGCTGGTTGCCGGCGTCACAGGCGTTATCCTGTTTGTTATCGTGGATAGTTTAGCGGCCTTGTTTGAGCATGAGGAAGAAGGCGAAGAGGTCGTCGCGGTTCTTAAAAAAAGCGGCATCATGAGTTTTATTTATCTTGAAGTGCTGGATGCGTCATTTTCATTCGACGGCGTGATCGGCGCGTTTGCGATTACCCAAGATGTGGTTATTATCATGCTGGGTTTGGCTATCGGCGCGATGTTTGTACGAAGCCTGACGGTCTATCTGGTACGGAAAGGCACGCTGGATGAATATGTGTTTCTGGAGCATGGCGCTCATTATGCGATCGGGGTGCTGGCGGGAATTATGCTGGTTAGCATCACTCACCACATTCCCGAAGTTATTACCGGCTTGACCGGCGCTCTATTGATAGCGTTATCGGTGATTTCGTCAATTCGCTATAAAAAGAAGCTGGAAGTCTGATTTGATTAGGCCGGAAACGCCGATAATGCTACATATGTAATGCTTGCCTCAGGCAAAAAAGCTATGAGTATTTTGGCTAGCCTCCTTAAACTATCCAGAAATGGTAATGCCATGAATAGAGAAGTTTGTCCGAGTCGTGGTTCCGGCCGTCATAAAAAAACGGGTAGTAGGTCAAATCTATAATTAGGCATGAATATCCAAGCCAAACTCAACCTTGTTAATCAGTCATCCGATGACCGTATCATGCAGGGTTTCTGATTTCGAAAAGCAAATTGTTTTTCGTGTGAGCCGCTTTATCCCCGTTCTGAAATTCAGATTCTTGCGTTCAATTTTTTGGGTATTACGCTTACCCACCTGATGCTGATCAATTTCAAGATTTGTTGCCGACATAAGACCCTCGCTCATCCCTTTCAGCTTTTTCACAAGTGCGTTCCAATCTCACAGCCCAATTTCCTTTCTCATTTAAAACCTGAAAGTTAGGATTCACCTGAACAATACGGATCGACTTTTTTTAACGTGCTCATCACGGTATTTTTGTTGATCTTGAGAACCCGAGCGGTATTGCGGATACCGCTGCCATTGATAAACCTGTCCACCACTTGCTTTTTGATACCGTCTTATAGCGGTAAGCCAACATGAAGGTTCTAGTGATGCAATCCGGTAACGCTGAGTACTCGCGACACTAAGGCCGGATTTCACCATATCCACATGCTTTAGATATGCCACATAAATTAGCAACATCTATTCGGTAAACTCTTTTAACACATAGATTTGTTAACGCATCCAAATACTGCCATCTGCTTTAAAAAGTTTGATGAGCCGACTGCCGATATAACGGCAGCCGTTCAGCAGAATCTTCGAGAAAACAGCATAGCGTTCGGTCGGGCTCACTCCTATAGATTGACTATAAGCACATGAATTTAATGAATAATAAAACAGGCATTAACCGTATGGCATGCTTAATGCCCTGTCCTAAACAGATATTATCTCGAAATCTACACAATAGGACTCATTAATGAACAATTTAACGATAGAGCACCAGATGCTCAACAATTCCAGACTAAAATTTATCAGGTATTACCCCGCTATAAAAAAAACTGTCGGTTACTCCATAATGGTAAGTTGCTTATTATCGCCATCCATAGCTATGGCCAAAGAGGGCAGCACCGAAATTCGTAAACTGCTTAAACAAATGCAGGAATATCAACGGCAGATTAAGGATACCAATGAACGTCTTCAAGAATTGGAACAGAGGGAGGCCTCAAGAATCGCATCCAGCCAGAACGGTAACGGCCTAAGCGAAACCAATGGAAACGGTAAAAATGGCAACGGCAAACACATTGTGACGGACACACCTACGGCAAAAAAACGAAATGTTCAACAAGAGCCGGATGTCGAAGATCCGGAAGCAGCCAAAGTCCCCAAAGAACGCCATCTTCGGGGATTTTATGATAATGGGTTTGTTTTAAGGACTAAAGACAACCGCTTTTCACTGGGTATCAATGGCTTGGTTCAGGCCCGTTATACCTTGAATCTCCCCAACAAATACACCGGGAACGACAGCCAAAACTTCGATTTAGCGCTTGGACGGCTATTTTTCTCAGGTACCGCATTCGATCCCAATCTGTCCTACTTTTTCTTCTATCAAAGCAGCACGCTCAACGACAGTAATCGCGTCGATACCATCGATTGGTGGGGCAAGTATCAACTAGGCGATTTAGGGATTAAGGCCGGACGCATACTGCCGCAATTTTCCAGACAGTTTTATACCGATATCGGCAAATACTTGTTCATGGATCTTCAGCAACCGGAATATGCTTTTAGTCTGCAACGTACACCCGGGGTTGAGCTGAACTGGAAAGCGGGAAAATGGACAACCAGTTTAACCGTCGGCAATAGCGTAAGGGCTTTAGACTCAATTACACAACAAAATAGCGGCACCAAGCTGGCTGGAATCGGCCGTGTTGTCTATGACCTGCTGGATCCGTATACCTACGTGCAGGAAACCATACCTGATAGCGTGGAAATTCCGCAATTATCATTAGGTGCGGCTATCGGCTACAACCCGGTCGACGCAAACTCCGGCCTGCAGAATACGCGCATCGGCATGGACACTTATACCGCTACTGCGGATATCGGTTACCGGTACAAATTGTTCAGTACGGAAGCCGCATTTTTCGGACGGCAAGACCACGACTCGAACAGTGCCAATCCAGCCATAGCCACAAGCCACAATTATGGCTGGTATTGGCAGGCAGGTTATTACTTGCTCCCGAAGCGTCTGGAATTAGCAGGAACCGCCAACCAAGTCTTGTTTGATCATCAAAATGGCAGTAACTACAAAAATGAAACCATTGGATCGCTAGGGCTGAACTATTACTTTTACGATCATCACTTCAAATTGCAGACGGATTATAGCCATATAACGGGGAACGATTGGACCGGCCACACTTTGGAAGATGATCGCCTACGGCTTCAGGGACAAATTTATTTCTAAACAACAGCAAGATGCGGAGCCTATTCTTCAATGAAGCCGTACCGGATACCCGGCTAACGCTTATTTCCATAAAGCAATGATTCATTTTCCATCTCACTGGTAATAACTACCTCATCGATAAGCCGATGAGGTAGTTTCTGTCACGACCATCGAGAGCAAGGTGTAGATCACAGCGTGCTTCAAGCCCATTGTGTTAGCGTTCACCGACGACGGTTGAGTAATATGGCTACAGGCCCAGGAATTGTATGTCGTTTATGTGACTGAAAAAAGTACCGTGCAATAAGCAATGGGTTGCCGCCAGATCAAACTTCAATTCGATGCTGCGTCCAAGCTGATGATAGCGGACGAATAATCTATTTCGGTACCCGAAAAAGGCTTGACCATTACACACACGTGATTAAGCTCATCATGAGCCTATGCTTTAATTGAAGTAGAAATGGAATCAGATAGCCACCAAATGATAGCCGGCATTGAAAGCGCGATGGGTTAACAGAATCTGTCTTTAAGAACTAGAACGACTGTAAATCTACCCGCCAAGATAGGAAGCTTGAAGAAGTCCCGATTGGTTAATCTTCTGTGCATGACCTTCGTTCGTTATCCTGCCGTTTTCCAGTACATAAGCGTAATCAGCGTACCTTAAAGCGACAGTTGCATTTTGTTCAGCTAATAAAAAACTCACATTTTGCTCATCCCTGAGGCTTTTTACAATTTCAAATATCTCTTCGACGATTTGCGGCGCTAAACCCATGGATGGTTCATCGAGCAACACTAACTTGGGTTCGGCGATTAGGGCCCGCCCTATCGCTACCATCTGTTGTTCTCCACCTGAGGTGTAGCCGGCAAGATTTTTTCGTAATATTTTAAGTCTGGGAAAATGGCCGTAAATTTTTTCCAACTGTTGCTGCAATTTTTTTCTGCCGGGTTTGTGTACAAATGCCCCCGTCAGCAGGTTTTCCTCTACCGTCAGGTGCGGGAAGCAATGCCTGCCTTCCAATACCTGCACTAACCCGGCTTCAACCAGTTCCGACGGCGCGGCGTGGGTCACATCTTGCCCCTGATAATAAATCCGGCCATCGGTAATATCGCCGCTCTGTGCGTTGGACAAGCCTGAAATTGCTTTGAGCGTGGTGCTTTTTCCTGCCCCGTTCGCTCCCAGCAAAGCAACGATGGCGTTGTTGTGCACTGAAAGTGAAACATCTTTAACGGCTAATATCACTTTTTCATAGATCACTTCGATATTTTCAATACGCAATATGGGAACAATTGGCATGATTTTTCCTGACGATGAAATAGTTGATAAGGCGCAAAAGCAATTGTTTTGCGCCTTATATTGAAGGAGTCTCAGGACTCTTTTGAGCAATCCCGCGGGGTGATGCCCTTTTCTTTGGCGTATTGGTGTGATGATTCTTCAATAATTGGACGCAGCAAGGCGCGATCTGCCAGCACCCAATCTGAAATAACCTTCCATTTGCCGCCATCCCATTGTTGGAAGCGCACCGCACCGCCGCCTTCATGGTCGGTACAAGACAATTTTAGCGGCTGAACCAAGCCTAACGCGCCTAATTGCTGTAGACGCTTGTCGTCAAGCCTGATATTTTCAAAACCCCAACGCACCTCTTCGCCTGTAAGCGGACGTTTACCAAACTTTTCTTGTGCGACTTTGACCGCTTCTACATTGAGGATGCCATTAACAACGCCTAGATTGTAATATACGGTGCCAAAGCGTTTTGGGTCTTCCAGATTGCCTTTGCCTTCTTTAATGACGTACTTTTCAATATCTTGCAATACCGGAAATTGAGTGCCCGAAGGATGGGTCGTAATTGAAATAAAGCCTTTCGCCGCCTTGCCCGCAGGTGCGGCATCGTCTTCAGAGTTGCTCCAAATATTGCCGATAATATGGTCGACGGGGAAACCCGTTTTTTGCGCCGTTTTAAGCGCGACAGGGTTCATTACGCCCCATCCGCGCAAAATAACCCAATCCGGTTTGGTACGGCGGATATTTAGCCATTGCGATTGCTGTTCGTTACCGGGATGCGGAACTTCTAACAAAGTCAGTTCAAAGCCGTATTTTTTAGCCAATAACTCAAGAATAGGGTTAGTTTCTTTACCGTAAGGCGAACCGTGATAAAGGGTCACAATTTTCTTGCCTTTAAGTTTGTCCAAACCGCCTGATTGCGTGCCGATATAATTAATAATCGCCGATACTTCGCTGTATGGATTTAATTGTAAAGGGAAAATATAAGGAAAAACGCTTCCGTCAGTCGAATCTGTCCGACCATGATTAATAGTAATCAAAGGCAGTTTATCGGCGGTCGAGCGATCCAGCGTCGCGTAAGCAATGCCTACCGATAAAGGATTAGTTGCCGCTGCGGGCGCGCCGTTTAAACCTTTTTTCAAGCGCTCGTAACACTCCACACCTTTTTCAACCACATATTCAGTTTCGCATTCGCTCCAGGTCAATTTCACGCCATTGATGCCGCCGTCTTTAGCGTTGACGTATTGCAAATAATCGATAAAACCGCCAAAAAAACCCGAACCACCCGCGGCATAAGGTCCAATACGGTAACTTTGTAAGGGGAAATATTGTTCATTGTCCGCCCGAACATTACCGGCCAATAAAGTCGCGCCGAGTCCAAGCGCCAAAAACAGCTTAGCCCTTTCAGTTAAAACACTTTTCATAGCTATACCTCTTGATTGAATAATAAAACGTTAGTGACACAAATGGGTTTTTTCGAAAGCCGGCGATTACTGCATAACTTTGACAGTTAGAATCGCAATGGCCAGACACGCGCACGCTGTTTAAAGGTTTGCCAGATTTTGGCAAGTCCATCGGGTTCTTTAATCAGAAAAAAGATGATCAGCGAGCCGAAAATAATTTTTTGTACATTTTCCAATTGCCCGGTGTCTATCGACCCGGCCAATAAGCTCGCTGAAATATTAGACAGCAGCGCAGGCAACAGTACGATGAACGCCGCGCCTAGAAAATTGCCCAATATGCTGCCCATACCGCCGATGATAATGATGAATAAAATTTGAAACGAACGCGTTAAATCGAAACCGTGCGGCTCAACCGTACCCAGGTAAGTGAACGCCCATAGAGACCCGGCAATGCCTAAAATGAATGAACTACAGGCAAAGGCCAGCAATTTGGTTTTGGCAATGGGAATACCGATAACGGCGGCGGCTGTATCCATATCGCGAACGGCCATCCAGTTTCGGCCCAGCTCGCTGCGCACCACGCATTTGCTCAGATAAGCAAAGACCACTACAGTCGTTAAAGTCAGTAAATAGCGGCCTGCCGGCGAGCTGAAATCATAGCCAAAAACCAGTAAGGGTGGAGCGCTGATAACGCCTGATGAGTTGTTGTTGGAAAACCAGGAAAAGTTGGTTAATACCCATTGCACAAAAAACTGCGCCGCTAACGTAGAAACCAGTAAATAAAAACCTTTGATCCTTAAACTGGGCAAGCCGAAAAAAACGCCAACCAACGCTGCGGTAAAACCGCCAAGCAAAAAACAAAATAAAAAAGGCAGTCCTTCAATACGTAAATGAAAGTTGTAAGTCGCAAACGCCCCAATAGCCATGAATGCAGCCGATCCTAGCGATAATTGCCCGGCATAACCCGTCAGGAGATTCAAGCCCAGGCCTGCAAGCGATAACACCAGATAGGGGATCAAAATTGCGCTAAACCAGTAATCATTACCAATAAAAGGAACGACCAAAAAAGCAAACATTAAGCCCAGCAAAAACATCCAGCGTTCCTGATACAAACGGAAAATGCGATAGTCGCTCCGATAGCTGGTGCTGAATTGTCCTGATTCTCTATAAAACATAATGGACTCGCATCTAAACTCGTTCGATGGCGCGTTCGCCAAAAATCCCGGCGGGCCTGACCAGCAGAAACAACATGGCTAACGCATAGGGAAACCAATTTTCGATGCCCCCGCCTATATAAGGGCCGATAAATACTTCGGCCAGTTTTTCCGAAGCCCCGATGATTAGCCCACCGGCAATCGCCCCGCCTACGGAGGTAAAACCGCCGATAATCAACACAGGCAGCGCTTTCAATACAATAAGCGATAAAGAAAACTGCACGCCTAACCGCGCGCCCCACAGCAAGCCGGCTACCAATCCAACGAAACCGGCTACGGCCCAGACGATGAACCAGAGTTTTTGTAGTTTGATACCCACCGCTAACGCCGCTAGCTGATCGTCAGCCACCGCTCTAAGCGCTATGCCTGTACGGGTCTTATCGAATAGCAACGACAGCAACAGTACCAAGGTGCCGGCGACGGCCGCGGCAAATAAATCAAACTGTGAGAGCAATATGCCGAGAAACTCGAAGGGTTCATCATTGATGCCCAGCTCTAATCCATGCACTTGTGCACCCCAAAACAATTGCGCCAGGCCTTCGATGATATAGCTCAGGCCCAGGGTTGCCATAAACAAGGTGATCGGCGGACGGTTGACCAGTTTACGCAACACAAAACGCTCAATAACCCACGCGAGCAGCAGCATGATTAACAGTGTTATGCCGAATGCAAACCAGAACGCGATGCCGCGTTCCAATAAACTGACAAAAGTAAGCGCGCTAAACAGCACCATCGAGCCTTGGGCAAAATTAAACACGCCTGAAGCCTTGTAGATCAGCACAAAGCCAATAGCAACCAAGGAATACATCAGTCCGGCCAATAAACCGCCGAGCAAAACTTCAAAGAAAAAATTCATCGTAAGGCATTCCCGTATTAGTGTTTAAGCCCCAGATACGCGTCAATCACTTCAGGATTGATGCGTACCTCATCTGGTGTGCCGTCGCCGATTTTTTTACCGTAATCCAAGACTACAACGTGTTGTGCCAGCGACATCACTACGCTAATATCGTGCTCGATTAATACGATGGTCGTGCCGAACTCGCGTTGCGTATCGAGAATAAAGCGGCTCATCTCGTATTTTTCGTCGTTGTTCATGCCGGCCATCGGCTCATCAAGTAACAGTAATGTAGGTTCGGCCGCTAACGCTCTGGCGAGTTCAACCCGTTTTTGCAAGCCATACGGCAAGTTACCGACTATGCTGTTACGCCAGGCTTGAATGCTTAAAAATTCAATAATTTCTTCAGCTTTTTTTCGTTGGAATACTGCATCGCCAGGGGCTCTACCCAGATTGAACAGTTGCTCTATCCAATTGCTTTTTACTTTTAAGTTGCGTCCTGTCAGAACGTTATCCAGTACGCTCATGCCTTTGAATAAGGCGATATTCTGAAAAGTACGCGCGATGCCTTGTTCAGCCGCATGATGCGGTTTCATCGCCTGCCTGGTTTTACCGTCAAACGTAATAGAGCCTTTATCGGGTTGATAAACGCCGTTAATAATATTCAGCAGCGAGCTTTTACCCGCCCCATTAGGGCCTATCAATGCGCAAATTTCGCTTTCACGCACGCCAAAGCTAATATCCGTAACCGCTTTGACGCCTTTAAAAGAAAGCGAAATATGTTCGAGATTTAACAAAAAGTTTCGGCCAGTCATTCTGTTACCCTGGCTGTTTCAGTTAGGGCGGCATGACGGCTATTTTGATTCGGGGACGCTGCAAGAATATTCTGCTCTGTAACTTTATCGGACCAGTCTCTAACTTGAATACCTATCGATGCAAAAAACTTTAATGAGTCCTCAGGCAAAGCCTCGCCTACCAGTAAAGGGACACGCGTGCGGCTAAAACCCATGACATCGCGCAATGGCCGGATCACTAGCCAATAAGCAATGGCTTTGCGTACAGGTGATGAATTGATATCGGTAGTCAGTGACCAGTTGACGAAAGTTCGCCGAGCCGTGCCCACTAAAGGCAACCTTGATTTAACAAGATTTTCTAACCGTTGATAGGTCTGACTTGTGCCGGCCACCAACGTCGGCCCCAGTTCACGCCGGTCGATGTCCCGCGTGTCGCTGTTTTCAGGAAAATTAAGTTTAAATCCAGCTAATAACCACGGAGCCAGTAAATACCTCATGTGTCCGCTAGCCGCAAAGTTTCTGGCGGCTAAAGCTTCTTCTTTATTAGTCAGTGTTTCCTGATTGATCAATTGGCGTCCATGACTTAACATTTCGGAATGCGTCAATTTTTGCACCTCGACCTGATCGTTTTCATCCAATCGGTAAAAAACAAACGCATCATGGCTAGGTTTTGCGCTTGACGGCGCATTCAGGCCGTCAAGCGTATTGCTTTTTAAATCCGAATAATTCCGCAAAATTTCATGGTCGTAACGGGATAAGCCACGGGCATCGGCATAAACCACTAATCTCTGCTTAGTATTGATTTTTAGCAGCAGGTCAATCTGCATTTGCCCTTCTGCAAAGACGAAAACAGGTTGCAGTTCGCGTAATAAACCCAGAATTTTTACGTCATCGCAGTGAGGATCTAACGGCGCCGATACACCGCCCAGCCAATGCGCGGCAATTGAAACCAGTAAGGCTTCAGGACGTGGATTAGTTAAGAGAAAAAGCGTATCGCCTTGGGTAAACCCTTTTTCCCCCAACAAGTGCACTAATCGTAAAACTTCACGGTACAGTTCGCCCCATTGTTTTTCTTGCCAGATACCCAACCGCTTATGGCGTATTGCTACATCAATATGACGTTCGGTTGCTTGAAAGCTTAACCAACTTGGCAATGTGTTCACGGTCATGATCCGGTTATTTTGCTTATCGATTATCAGGCCGCCGCCGCTACTTTTTTTTGCGCTTCAAGTTCCCGCACCAACGGCAACACTTTTTCGCCGAAGTAAGCGACTTCTTCCTGGAAATGCAAAAAGCCGGATAGAATAAGGTCTACGCCAACAGCCTTTAATTCAACAATGCGTTCGGCAATTTGTTGAGGCGTACCAATCAAGTTGGTTTTGAAGCCGTCGTTATATTGGACGAGGTCTTCAAAAGTTGATTTTGCCCAGTTCCCTTCAAGCTCAGGACTGGAAGCGCCCGCTTGTTTTGCTTCGTTCCCAAAAGCATGCACTGCTTCAACGTTAGCTTTAGCAATAATTTCATCCAATACCGCTTTGGCTTCCTCTTCAGTATCGCGGGCAATAATAAACGCATTCACCCCTATCTTTATCTTGTGGTTATTAGCCGCAGCTTTGGCCCTAATGTCATCAACCTGCGCCTTAATACCTTCCACCGTGTTGCCGTTAGTGAAATACCAATCGGAGACTTTAGACGCCATGTCCCTCGCAGCGCGCGAACTGCCGCCTTGAAATATTTCCGGATGAGGCTGCTGTACCGGCTTGGGTTTTAAAGAGTAATTGTGGAATTGGTAAAAATCACCTTGGTAAGTAAAATCGTCTGTTGTCCAGATGCCTTTCAGGGCTTCAATGAACTCCTGGGAGCGGCGATAGCGTTCATCATGCTCCAGCCATGGCTGCCCGATTGCTAAAAACTCCCCTTTAAACCAGCCGGAAACAATATTGATCGCAATACGGCCGCCAGTCAGGATATCAATTGTCGATAGCTGCTTCGCTGCCAAAATCGGATTCCATGGACCGGGTAAAATAGCGGCAATCACCTTGAGCTTGGTCGTTGCAGCCAGTAGAGCATGCGAAAAAGAGACCGACTCATGCTGGAATTCGGCACCATAGCCGGCAGTAAACCGAATTTGGCTCAGCGCATACTCAAAGCCGCTTTGTTCTGCAATTTGCGCCAGTTTACGATTGTAATCAATATCCCAGCTTGTACGCTGCTCTATATCACTGACGACTAGACCGCCGCTAACATTGGGTACCCAATAGGCGAATTTAATTTGTTTTGAACTCATGTTTTTCTCCTGAATGACTCAATTTAAAATTTAGGCAACTGCCAAGTCGCGATGCTTGATGAACGGCAACGCTCTCTCTACAGCCAAATCGAGGCGAGCTGTCAGCGCATCACTGGCTACTTTGTAATTAACAAACTCAGACTCAGTGGCATAAACGCCGATCGGCAGCGTCAATGCCTGGAAGAAACCGAATAAGGGGCGTAATTGATGTTCGATAATCAGGGCGTGACGGTCGCTGCCACCCGTTGCGGTCAATAACACCGGAACATTAATCAACGCTTCGTGATGAGCCAAATCAAACAAATGCTTGAATAATCCAGTATAAGAACCACGATAGACAGGCGTCCCAACTATCAGCAAATCAGCGGTTTCAATCGCCTCAATATCCTTTTGAATAGGCTCAGGCAACGCTTCGCGAGTACCTGCCGCCCCCAGCAGGCTACTTATTTGCCCTAACTCAATAAGATGGAGCTCAATGGGAATTTGTTCGGCGAGACGTCGGGTTATCTCTTCAATGATAGTTAATGTTCTTGACGGGCGGCCCGCGCCTCCAGAAACAGCAGTTATTTTTAGCTTGTGGCTCATATTGATCTCCAGTTGAATATTTTCTAACTCATCGATTTCACCAGAGTGAACGCGAATAAATTAAATGACATATTGATAAAAGCAGGAACTGTGCCATCGTTTTTACTAAATATAATCAATAAGTTATTAACATAAAGCTGTTTTTATTTGTTGATTATCATGCTGATTTGCTGATGCCGCGCTGCTATAGCAGCATTTTTCATACCCCCGTCTCCGCTATGTAATCAGCTGATATTTTTTAGCCATATCCCTTCTTTGCTGCTGCAGCATAAGCACCCGATCAGCAAAAAACCGGTGTTTCAGCAATCAACTTCAGCCGGAAAATCAATAAATACTTATAAATCAGTGTCCTGATTAGTGGCATATTAAGTGCTCAATAGATATCAAGCGTTCCTGCGATGTACAGACGCTCACTCGTTTTTAACCCAGCGACACTTTTTACAAGGAGCATTTATGCCATCTCTATCAACCGTTCTTACAGAAGCCCCTCTGGAAATCGTTCCCAGACCCAAGGCGCATATCATTAAATCGGATACAGAGGCGATTGAAATCGCTAAAAAATTAGCGGTAGAACTTGGCAAAGAAGCCGCCCTTCGTGACCGGGAACGAATCTTGCCCCGCAAAGAACTTGATCTTTTCTCGCAAAGCGGCTTGTGGGGGATTACGATCCCTAAAGAATACGGCGGAGCGTTCGTATCAAATAAAACCCTAGCCGAGGTGGTGACTATCATTTCCGAAGCGGATCCATGCATCGGCCAAATACCGCAAAATCATCTCTACATGATAGAAGCCATACGTCTTGATGGCACCGAGTTTCAAAAAAAGTATTTCTTCGATTTGGCACTTAAAGGTTTGCGATTCGGTAACGCTTTTTCCGAGATTGGAACCAAACAGGTCACGGATATACAAACCCGTCTCACACCTACCAAAGACGGTTATTTACTGTCGGGCAAGAAATTCTATTCTTCGGGAGCCTTGCTTGCTGACTGGGTTCCTGTCGTAGCAAAAGATGAAAATGACAACACCGTGGTTGCTTTCGTGAAGAAAGGTTCTGATGGCCTAACGGTTATCGACGACTGGTCAAGTTTCGGCCAGCGCACCACAGCCAGCGGCACGACTCTGCTGGAAAATATTTTCGTTCCCTCCGACTATGTATTGCCGCACTATCTTGCCTTTGAAAACCCGACAACCATGGGGCCCATCGCGCAAATTATCCAGGCCGCTGTCGACACGGGTATTGCTCGCGCCGCGCTGAAAGATACGCTGTATTTTGTACGCAACCATACTCGCCCCTGGATAGATACGGATCTGGAGCATGGCTATGAAGACCCGCTGACACTGAAAGATATCGGCAATCTTCAAATTCAGTTACATGCAACCGAGGCTTTGTTAAGCCGGGCCGGTGAATTAATCGATCATGCCCAACTAAAACCCAATGAGAATACAGTCGCGGCCGCATCAATTGCTGTGGCGGAAGCAAAAATATTGAGTACGGAAACCGCTTTGCTGGCGGGCAGCAAACTGTTTGAATTAGCCGGCACCCGCTCAACATTGGGAGAATATAATCTTGACCGTCATTGGCGCAATGCGCGGACTCACACGCTGCATGATCCGGTACGCTGGAAATACTATGCGGTAGGTAATTACGTATTAAACGGGATTAATCCACCTCGCCATCCCTGGTTTTAACTTACAGGGTTTATATCGAAAAAAAGCCCATAGACATGGGCTTTTTGTTGCGTGAGGGTTTAATCCGTCTCTAATGCCTGAATGGCACTTGCCTTCTAAACCTTAACCTTTAAAAGTTGCTCGGCATTCCGGTAAAAAACTTTATCCAGAATATTTTCGTTGAAACCAAGCCCGGCAAAATCGTCAACCGTTTGTTTCAGGTCACGAAACGGGTAAGAGGAACCGAACAGAAGTTGCTCACCTAAATAAGCATTGGCCGCTTCGACATAGAGTTTTGAACCCGGTTGAAAAATATACATGTCAGGGACAAGATAAATATTTGTATAGCGAAAGGCTGCGGCAATAATTTCATTTACAAAAGGATAATAGCCATGAAAACAAATAATATTGAGCAATGGGTATCTTCTAGCCAGCCTGGCTACTGCATTAGGATGGGCATAATCGAAATCAGGCGTTGTCGGGCCGCTCATCAGGCAAACAGGAACGCCAAGATGAATACACGTTTCATACACCGGAAACAGCGAAGGATCGTCAACAGACAAAGCGGGTACAGCAAATCCCGGCTCTATATTGATTGCCCTGAAGTCTAATTGCCTGACCGCTCTTTCAATCTCATCGACCGCATTTTGCTCGCCTCTGGTTTGTATATCCACAGAACCGAGCCCAACCAACTTTGGGCTTTGCGCAACTAACGCTGCAATCTCGTCGTTGCTTATTGTCAGGCTAGGCGTTTCTCTCCCTACCACTACCGCTTTATCCACGCCTGCATGATCAATTTCGGCAAGGTAACCTTCTAACGTATAAGAGCGCCTGAAATGTTCAGTATCTTTTGAGCCCACCCTTTGATTAAGCCATTTAGCCGTCTCAAAAGAGGGGGTATTAGGCGTAGCTCCAAAAAAGTCATGCAAGTAAGCAGGACGGTTTCGCATATCAATAATTTTTTGCATAATTTTTTTATGAGTAAAAGCTGTGGGAAGGATAAGTTCCGTTTAGCGCCCAATCACCCAGATCTTTTAACTTGTAGTCCACGGGGTCATGTAAGGTATAGACGCGCAAATTTCTCCAGAATCGATCCAGCTTGAGATTATTCGTTGTCGCCCTGGCGCCCGCTACTTCAAAGATGCGGGATGTTATATCCAGCCCGGCCTTGCTGATATTGACTTTCGCCGAGAAAACAGCAAGAGCGACTTGACCCCGCTCTTCCACAGTTAGGCTTAAATCTTTTTCCCAGGCATTATCTAAGAGTCTTGCTGCATGATCCGCCAATACCCTTGAACCTTCGAGGCTGGACCAAAACTCGCCATAATGCAAAAGAGTATAAGGATCTTGCTGGATACTTTGGGCTAGAGATCCTGACCAGACACGCGAATTTGTCCGAGTGTATTTCACAGCCTCGGACAATGCCCCTTCGGTAATCCCCAGATAAATATTTGTAAAAATCAATTGTGCAATCAAAGATCTCAGACTGGAAAACGGCGAACTAAAAGGCCCCGGGTTAATCAATAATTCATGTTCCTCTACCCTAAGCTCTTTGAATTCGACACTACCGCTATCGGTTTGACGCTGGCCCATATTATCCCAGTCATGCTTCAGATAAATGCCGGAACGTTGAGTCGGAACAGCGGCCACAATAAACTTTTCGGTCCCCTCTTCAATCGCGGAAATAATCAGGCGATCCGAATCGATTGCGCCGGTACAAAAGCTTTTTTGACCATTGAATACCAGATGATTACCTTGACGCGTTGCGATAGTTCTATTATCCAAGGGATTGAGTGCATTACCCCACCATAAGTTTTTTTCTGCGGTTTCTTTAAATAACTTTTGCCACTGATCTGTTGTTCCATAAAGTCGAATGGTGGCGAGCATAAGAAACTGGAAGGCAAACACTTGAGCCAGGGAGCTATCGGCTTTAGCGATAGTTCTGACAGTTTTATAAATATCCGGCCAATTAGCGCCCAATCCGCCCAATTCCTCTGAAATAAAGAGCTTAAGCAATCCGCTTTCGCGAATGGCTTTCCTTTGCTCCAATGGCGTTCCTCCTATAGCATCGCGTTCGGCAGCTGTTTCGTAAAAATACTGGCCGAGTTGTTCGGCTACTTCATGAATCTGCCCGGTAAATCTCGGACTCAAAAGATCGTCCTGATTGACTAATTTCATTATTTTTAACCTTATGATGTGGATACGAGTTCTTGATGTTGACTAAGGGCTTCACCGAAGGGCCCAGTGAGATTGGTTTTAATGCCAATTTCATGGCTTGGATTGAAATCGACCGGTAGCAATGGAAACAAAAGTTCTGCAACCCGGTATGATTCTTCCAAATGCGGATAGCCGGAAAAAATAAAGTAATCGATCCCCAAGGCGGCATATTCCTTAATCCGGCTGGCCACCTCTTCAGGATTGCCGACTAACGCAGTACCGGCTCCGCCCCTGACCAATCCGACACCCGCCCATAGATTCGGGGAAACGACGAGATTATCCCGACTGCCTTTATGTAAGTCGGTCATCTTTTTTTGTCCTACCGAGTCAAATTTAGCCACTGCGGCCTGTGCGCCGGCGATAGTCTCATCGGTAACATGCGACAGCAGCTCTTCCGCTGCTTTCCAGGCTTCACTGCTGGTTTCTCTGACAATGACATGCAGGCGGATGCCGAATTTTAGCGTTCTACCTAATTTGGCAGCCTCGTTACGCACTTTATTTATTTTTTCGGCGACGGCCTTGGGCGGCTCCCCCCATGTTAAAAACACATCAATGTGCTCTGCACTAAGATCTATAGCGGCATCGGATGAGCCACCGATGAATAAGGGGGGATACGGTTTCTGAATCGAACCGGAAGGAATGCTTGCGCCTTTGATTTTGATGTAATCCCCATCAAAACTCATTGTTTCACCTGAAAGCACAGCTTTCCAGATGGTTAAAAATTCGCCGGCCTCCAAATAGCGTTCATCATGTTTTAAAAAGCTGCCGTCAGCCTGCAACTCAACCGGGTCACCGCCGGCGACAACATTGATCAATAGCCTGCCCCCGGATATGCGGTCCAATGTTGAAGCCATGCGTGCCGATACTGTAGGCGAGGTAAATCCCGGACGGACTGCAACCAAAAATTTGAGATTTTTGGTTTTGTTGATCAATGACGAGGCAATCACCCAAGGGTCTTCGCATGCCCGTCCCGATGGCACCAGTACGCCTTCAAAACCCAAGTTATCAGCTGCTTGTGCGATTTGTTTCAGGTAAGAATAAGTGACGGGCCTGGCGCCGTATTCGGCGCCCAGATAACGGTTATCCCCATGTGTAGGAAGGAACCAGAATATTTTCATTTTAATTTTCCTTTAGAAAGAACTCCCAGTACTTATAGCGATTATCGTGCCATAAAAATTTCGACTCAAATTCATCAAGTTAGACATGGCGCAATATTTTTTGCTGCTTTTTTGCTGCTATAGAAGCAGTCCAGCATTACACGTGCTGATATAGCAGCATGTTTTTGGAAAAATAATGATTGTCCGTATTGTACTAAGCGCAGTTCATTGCATCTGCGCTTAACCTAAGCTATTGACGCTGCTGCTTAAACGGCAAATGCTGCCGGAACAGCAGTTTTATTTTTACAATTGGCACGGTCTCTGCTTCTAGTTTCACAACATCACGCCAATAAATTTAATGGATATGACTTTGAATACAAATACATTTAAGGCTAATAAAAACCGATTGAATGAAAATCTAGAGAGCCCGTTAGAGATTGCGCGACGATTATCTAAACAATTTGCTCTAACTGCGGCTGAGAGAGATTATCAGGGTGGAACGCCCAAGCTGGAAAGAGACCAAATCCGTGAAAGCGGATTGCTTTCTTTGATAATTCCCAAGGAGTATGGCGGACTAGGGGCCAGCTGGTCTGAAGCTATGCTGGTAATCAGGGAGATTGCCAAGGCCGATAGCTCCCTTGCCCATTTATTCGGATTTCAACATTTGATGTTGGCAACGATTTACCTGTTCTCAAAACCGGAACAATGGGAACGATGGTTTGAGCAAACGGCACAGCTCAACTGGTTCTGGGGTAATGCCCTTAATCCGCTCGATGAGCGATTAATTGCCAAGGTATTTCCCAGCTGGTATGAATTTTCGGGTAAAAAAAGCTTTTGCTCCGGTGCGATAGATTCTGAAATGCTCATTATTTCAGCTAAAGAAAAAGTAAATGGCACTCTACTTATTGCTGCAATTCCAACAGGCAGAAGCGGCGTCTCACTGATACAAGACTGGGACAACATAGGCCAACGCCAGACTGATAGCGGCAGTGTCACTTTCGAAAAAGTGCGTGTTGAAGAACATGAAGTTCTCAAAGATCCCGGCCCTTTATCGACACCGTTTTCATGCCTGCGGCCATTAGTCGCTCAATTGATATTAACCAATATTTATTTAGGTATCGCCGAGGGCGCTTTTGAAGACGCCAAGCAATACAGCCTTCATGAAGCAAGGCCATGGCATACCTCAAACATAGCCGCCGTTAATCATGACCCTTATATTCTTAACCATTACGGAGATTTTTGGGTTGGCATTGAAAGCACTAAAGCACTGACTGATCTCGCTGCCATAAGGTTAGATAATGCTTGGCAAAAAAAAACCAAGCTTTCTGAAGATGAACGCGGGGAATTAGCAATCCATGTTAGTTCAGCAAAAGTTTTAGCCACAAGAACGGGTCTGGATATTACGAGTAAGATGTTCGAAGTCATGGGGTCTCGATCCACGCATGCCGGATTAAGACTGGATCGTCACTGGCGAAATCTGAGAACGCACACCCTGCATGATCCATTAGACTATAAACTTAAGGAGCTTGGCGAGTGGGCACTGAACAACGTTTACCCCAAGCCAACGTTTTACTCATGAATACAGTGAATACTCAATTTTTTGATCCCGCTCTAAAAAAAATGTTTGAGATCACGGATATTGACAAGGAAACCCAACAAGCCAATTTGCTGGTTCTACCTAATTCACAAGAGCTGACAAAATCCATCAGAGCCACCGCACAGGTATTTGAAGACCCGAAATCTATTGCGCTACTGGCCCGCATCAAATTAATCGCACCCAGCGACGCCAATGTTCTGATTATAGGTGAAACCGGCACAGGCAAGGAATTGATTGCACGTCATGTCCACAAACTAAGCAACCGAAAAGATAAACCTTTTGTTGCGGTTAATTGCGGAGCTTTTTCAGATACTCTTGTGGAAAGCGAACTATTCGGCCACGAAAAAGGCGCTTTCACGGGCGCATTTACGGCCAAAGCCGGTTGGTTTGAAGCAGCGAATACCGGCACGCTTTTTCTTGATGAAATCGGCGACCTGCCGCTCAGCATTCAAGTAAAACTGCTGCGGGTTCTCCAAGAACGTGAAGTTGTCAGGCTGGGCTCAAGATCGCCCACCACTATTGACGTCAGACTGATAGCAGCGACCAATGTAAGACTGGAAGAAGCGGTTCTGGCCGGTCATTTTCGGGAAGATTTATATTATCGTCTGAGGGTTGCCCATATTGAACTGCCGACACTGCGAAACCGTCCGGGAGATATACTGCCGTTAGCTAAATATTTTATCTCTGAATATACGCGTCGACTGAAATACGGCGATATCAAACTGGACGAACAGGCCAAGAAAAAAATATTGCAACACCCTTGGCCCGGCAATATCAGAGAACTGGAGAATGTTATTCACCATGCCCTGCTTATTTGCAAGAATAATATTGTTAGCGGTGAGGACCTGCAACTTTCTTGCATTCAGCTTCACAAACGAAATGAAGATAGTAAGCCGAACCATGGTTTTGAACAAAACCGGTTAAATGAAGCGCTGCACCAATTATTCGAATCCAATACAGAAAATCTTTATGACCATCTTGAAGATACCATCGTTAGAGCGGCTTATAACTATTGCCACAACAACGCGGTTCAAACAGCAAAATTACTGGGGATTAGCCGAAATATCGTAAGAGCAAGATTGATTAAAATGGGTGCAATTAATGCCATCCGATAAAGGGTTCATTAAATTGATTACTAAAAACCCTTTAAAGGGATTCGTCCATGCTGGCGTTTTAAAACTGTCATTATGCTTAGCGCTCAAGAAAATCTTCACTATTGAATAGCGATATATCATGAAAAATCTGGTTAAAATTTCCTCATCCAATTTACCCACGGAATTTGGCGATTATGTGATTCATGCATACAAAGACATCAGGACTTCCGTTGAACATGTGGCATTGATCATGGGCATAGTGCATTTAAAAGAGAATGTGCTCACGAGAATTCATTCAGAATGCCTTACCGGAGATATTTTTTCTTCAAACCGTTGTGATTGCGGAAAACAATTAAAGCTGGCCCAGCAATTGATTGCGGAAGAAAATACCGGAATCATTATTTATCTTCGTGATCATGAAGGCAGAGGTATAGGTCTTGGCAATAAGATTCGCGCTTACGCGCTTCAAGATCGAGGCCTTGATACCGTCGAAGCCAATATTGCTTTAGGTCTTCCTGTAGATGGACGCTCCTTTGAAATTGCGTCGGAGATCCTTGAAAACATCAATGTCGGTTCGATTAGACTGATGAGCAATAACCCTGACAAATTCAATGCCATTAAAAAGCTTGGTATTTCTATTAATGGTTTAGTTCCGTTAGCAATTGCACCCAATAAAAGCAATTTTCACTACCTGCAAACTAAACGGTTGAAATTAGGGCATCTGTTAAAGAATGCGTATGAAGCAAGTTGAGTAGTTTGGCTGATCTCCTTAAACTGTCCAGGAATGGTAGTACCATGAATAGAGAAGTTTGTCCGAGTTGCGGTTTTGGTCGCCATAAAAAATGGTCATTTACGGAACGGCAAACAGAATGACTATTGTAAGGATTGTAATCGATAGTTTGTGGCCGACTGTGAGTTTAAGACTATTGGGAAGGAAACCCGGAAATTAATTAAAACAGCTCTGTTAGAGCGTAACTTGCTGCGGGGGATTCGCCAGATTCGGAGTCAGCCTGAGCTGGCTGCCGGGCTTCATTACGGCCCTGTGGTAGCTTGCCACCGACCCAGCAAACCGGCCTTCTCAAAAAAGATGGCTAATCATATCGGCTGCCACTATAACCAAACTGGAAAGTCTGTAGCATTACATGTATAGCACCACCGAATGCCAGTTCTCGCTGATGCTCGAACCGGCGTATTCCGGCCTAATTTCGTGGTAACTGAAGCAGCGAGCGAGCGCCTAATCTTCTAATTGCTGAATGCCATCCAGATACCATTTGGGCTGGATGCTGACTTTCGGTTTAATAAAATGCCAGACTTCCCGGACTTGAGCCGCTTGAGCATTGCTGTCTTCGCGCATGATGGAATCAAACAGCACCACGGCTTCAAGTTCCGAACCGACTTCCCTGACTTCCAGCAGTTCCGCTTCCAGTTTTAGTATCTCGGTGCGGTTTTCAGTATTGGATGCTCTAAGCTGATCCTGAATTTCGGCAAATACTTTATCTGTAGTTAAGCCCCTGATTTCGGCAAGATCGCGATCATCCCAGGCTTTTTGCAGGTTGGAAAAAGCTGTTTTAGCGCCGCTAAGGAAAGCCTGTTGATCGAAGTCTTTGGGAATAACCGCATTAACGAATCCGGCATCCTGTTGGACAGGTTGAGCATAAGCTCCGGCATTTTTATCTTTATCGAACAGGATGTCGGTATTAAAACCTGCCGGTTCATCATGAGCTGCCTGATGGGGATGATAGTTTGCAGCGCCATCCTGATAGCTTTGATCGGCAGTACGGTCGTAGGCAGGCCGTTGAGCAGTTCCCGCTTTTTTAGCAATAAACAATTTGTAAAGTAAAAAAGCAATCCCGCCGAAAACGAGTATGTCCATAAAATTAATGCCGTGAAAACCGCCGCCGGCAAACAGCGAGCCTAATAATCCACCCAATGCCAAACCGCCCAATATGCCCATTAAGCCACCACGGTTGGCCCAGCCCGGTTTGGGAGCCTGGTTCGGCGTAGCCGCTTGCTGTGGGTTTTGGTTAGCCGGGCGTGACGGTGGCGTTGCAGAGCGTTGATAGGGCGTGCTGTAGGAGGGTCTGCTGCCAAAAGAACTGCCGCCGCCGAAGCGTTTGGCATTGGCGTCCGACATCCCGCCTAAAGATAAGGAAAGAGCGATCAATACGGTAACAATAATTCCGGTATATTTGTTCATACACTCACAAAGATAAATTAAGTTAAGTTTCTACACATCATTGGGGCGAATACTTAAACAACAAGTTATTTCGTCTTTAATAGCATAGCATTGGGCGTATGCTTTCAGCACTACGCAAATTCTCTTGTTATCTTTTCACTGCAACAGCAATGGGTTGCTCCGTTGGTTTTAGACAGGCCGGAAAAACTGGCTTAGGAGCGGCGTATGATTTTAAACCTCATCCAATTCCAGCTCTTCCGCGCTGGGCGGTTCTATTTTGGGTTCAAATAATCGATAAAGAACCGGGATTAATAAAATTGTCATTACCGTCGCGCTAAATAAGCCCCAAACAATGACTGTCGCCAACGGACGCTGTACGTCCGAACCTAACCCGGTAGCCAGCGATGCAGGAACCAGGCCGAGAATAGCGACCAATGAAGCGATTAAAATGGGCCGTATACAGCGAACAGAACCCTGGATGATGGCGGGTTCCAACGCGGTTCCTGCCAGTCGTAATTCGGTGATGGTACGCACCATCAGCACACCGTTCATAATAGACACGCCGAAAACCGCGGCAAAGCCCACACCTGAAGAAACATTGAGGTTCATCTCGCGAAAATACAGGGCGGCCGCCCCGCCGACAAATGCAAAAGGAATGGCCAGCAGTAAAGTGAGTGAGGCGCGTAATGAACCGAAAGTAACCACTAACAGTAAGAAAATCACCCCAATACTGGCAGGCACCAATATTTTAAAATGTTGTCCGGCACGCTCCAGGTTTTCAAACATTCCCAGCCATGCAACACGGTAGCCGCCAGGCACCTCAATTTCCTGCTTAAAAAGGCGCTGCGCCTCTGCGACAAAACTGCCCTGGTCACGGCCGATAATGTCGGTGCGAACCGTCAACCGTCGCCGACCGTCATCCCGTGCAATCAACGTCTGGCCGTCGATAATGTCAATATGAGCCACCTGCGCCAACGGGATAGGAATACCTTCGGAATTATAGACAGGCAACCGGCCGATCGCGGCAGGTGAGCGTAAATATTCACGGGCAAAGCGTGCGGCAATGTCGATGCGGCGCTCGCCTTCGAACAGATTACCGATAGGCGAGCCCCCGATCGCAGTATCGATTAAGCGGGTGACGTCTTCTACGCTGACGTTGTAGCGCGCGCAAAGAGAGCGATCCGGTTTTATCACCAGTTGCGGTTGCGGCCCTTCCTGTTCAATGCTGACGTCCATTGAGCCGGGTACCTTTTTCAATAAATCCAGAGTCTTTCGCGCCAGGCTCAGCAAAACAGTGGAATCGGCGCCTGAAAACTCAACGGCAAGATTCGCAGAGGTACCGTTAGCGTCTTCAGTGACACTATCGATAATAGGCTGGGTGAAATTAAAACGGGTCGTAGGAAACTCCGTCCGGAAGCGAGTCCCCAACGCGGCGACTAATTCCTGCTTGCGGGTGAATTTCACCCATTGATCTTTCGGTTTAGGGCCAATCAGCATTTCTATCCGGCTGGGCGGATAAGGATCCGTACCGCTATCGCTTCGGCCTGCCTGGACGACAATAAAATCGACATCAGGAAATTCCAGCGCAATTTCACGTAAACGTTGGCCGAATTTGGAGGTTTGCTGTAACGCAGTCCCTTCGGGGAAGTTGGCGCGCACCCAAACAACGCCTTCGTCCATATAGGGTAAAAATTCCGTGCCCAACCGAGGTAAAATTATTGTCAGGCTGCCTGCCAGAATCGCCACGGCTAAAACGATAGTGCGCCAGCGGAAGCGTAACAGCGTTTCCAGCAATGCGGAATAACGAGGATAAAGCCACGTTAAAAGCGGATTTTCCCAGTCCCGATAGCCGTTCCGGAATAAAATACTGGCTAAAGCAGGCACCACAAAAATAGCGAATAACATCGCGCCAAACAACGCAAACAAAATCGTTAACGCCATCGGTCGAAACAGCAGGCCTTCAATATGGGTAAGCGTTAACAGCGGTAAGAACGCGCCGACAATCATCAGGATTGAAAAAAATACCGGGCGTTCCACTTCCAAAGAAGCGGTTAATACGGTTTTAGCAACGCCGCTATGGCTTTCTTTACGGCTTGCTTCATGTAAACGGTGGGCAATGTTTTCCGCCATGATCACGGAACCATCGACGATAATGCCGAAGTCGATAGCGCCAATGGATAAGAGCCCAATCGGAATGCCGAAAGCATTCATTAAAACTAATGCAAATAACAGCGAAAAAGGAATTGTTAATGCCACCAGCAAAGCCAGGGAAGGCCGGCCCAGGAAAAACAACAGTACTAGCGTGACCAGCGATATCCCCAGCAAGACGCTGTGGCCCACAGTATGCCGGGTACTCTCAACCAGTACCGAACGGTCGTAAAAAGGAACAATACTGACGCCTTGGGGCAAGTCGACCTGGTTTAATTCCCCGATAACGGTTTTAACATTACCGAGAACATCAGAGGTATTTTCCCCTCTTCGCATCAACACGATGCCTTCAATGGTTTCGTTGTTATGATCTTTGCTTAAGATGCCGGAAGGCACTTTAGCGTCAATTTCAACATCGGCGACATCATGGACATAGATCGGCGTTCCTCCGAAGGATTTGATAAAGATGTCGCCGATTTCCGAAACATCTTGTAGCGCGCCCCGGCCGCGAATCACAAAGGACATGCTGCCCCTTGACAGTACGCTGCCGCCGGCGCTTTCGTTATTGCTCTGAATGGCATCGACCACATCGGTCAGGGACAGCCCAAAGCGTTGCAATTGGGCCGGGTTCATCAGCACCGCGTACTGCTTTTCAAAACCGCCAAAGTTAGTGACATCGGCGACTCCTGAAGCACGTAATAAATGCGGAATCACTATCCAGTCATGGATTGAACGAAGTTCGGTTAGATCGTAACGACCGTCCGAGACTAATTCATAGCGTAAAATTTCACCATAAGCCGTTGCCAACGGGCCTAATTCCGCCGAGGCCCCCGAGGGCAAATCCAGGCCGGTTAATTTTTCCTGTATGCGTTGCCTGGCCCAGTAAGCGTCAACGCCTTCTTCGAAGATCAGTTGAACGACAGATAAGCCGAAAATGGTGCGCGAGCGAATGGTATCTACCTTTGGTACATTACGCATTTGAATTTCTATCGGTACTGTGACCTGGCGTTCGACCTCTTCGGGGGCTCGTCCCGGATAAACGGTGATCACTTGCACCATCTGCGCGGAAATATCAGGATAAGCGTCGATCTGCATCCGGGAAAAAGACCATAAGCCCAAAATAATAATCGCAACCGTAGCGCCTAAAACCGTCAGGCGATAATGCATCGCCTTTTTAAGCAATTGCGGAATCATGGTTTAACGCCTTCAGGTTGCATGGCTTTGTTGGCATCTTCATTGAGCAAAGCTTGAACCAGCATGGGTTTTAACAATATTGCGCCATTGCCGATAATTTTCTCTCCGCCCTGTAAGCCGCTAAGAATTTCAACCCGGTCGCCAATGCTTTCGCCTACCTGGACTTCGGTAATCCGCCATAAGCCGGGGCCATCGGCAATAAACACAAAATCCGCATTTTGACTGTGCAGAACGCCATCGGTAGGCACCAATATCGCCGCGCGCGGATCGGTTCCCAAGCCGATTTCCGCATACATGCCCGGTTTAAATTGATTGTTGGCATCCTGTAATTCAAAAAATACCCGTAAGGTATGGCGTTGAGCCGATAACGTCGGCGCCAGGCTTTTTACTTTACCGATAAAAGTCTGATCGGGCAGACCGTAAAACTTGGCGACACAAGCTTGTCCAACGGATACCCAGCTGATTCTTAACTCCGGCACATCGGCCATGATTAACGAAGTGCCTGGGGTGGCATTTTCCAATAACAGCGGATCGACGCCTTCCTGCAGTAATGTTCTTTCCAGCGCAGCGCGGCTGCGGGCTGCCATCGTTAACGCGGTTTCCGCCTCATATACCGACTTTTGGCCTTCCAGTTGCACTTGCAGCAAATTGGCTTCGGCGGCGGTTAAATCCCTGATGGCTTCGGTTCCGGTGGCCACGAGTTTTCGCAGCCGGTCAACCGCCAGTTTTTGCGAATTGTATTGCGCCGCTGTGAGTTCGCGAATTTTGACCAAGCGCTTGGTGTTGAATTCCTTTTCAGCCCGCGCCCGTTGCCAGTCTGCATAAACTCCGGAAAGTTCAATGCTGTTAAATTGCCAACGGTCTTCCATAGGACTGGAGCCGGCCGGTAAACGCGCGACTACGGCACCGGTAACCAGCAGTAACGGCGTGGTTATTTGGTCCTTTTGCACATCCGAAATATTAAATTTTTGTTCCAGCAAGCTTCCCGGTTGCACCGCAATGGTCCGAGGCCCGACAAGCTGTACAACCGCTGAATTATCAACAGGTTTTTGCTCGGCTTCAGTCTGTTGCCACAGTCCGGGCGTCAGCAGGGCAATGGATAATAAAGATATTAATAAGGCTGTTAAGTAGACTTTTGATCGAACAAAGCTGCGCGGCAGGTTGAATTTAACACGGAATGAAGAACTCATAATTTATCGCAATATTTCTTTACCGATAACGGCGTTGAGTTGATATAAAGAATGCCAGTAACTGGACCGACCGTTGATGTGCATACGATAGGTTTCAAGATATATTCGTTGTGCGTCCAGTACCTCTATCAGCGTTTTACCGCCCAGTGCATAGGCTTGGTTGATTTTATCGCGGACATTTTTAGCGGCTTCCAATTGACCGGGATCATCATTGATTAAAATCTGATAGGCTGAGGCAAAAGTGTTTACGGCCTGGTCGATTTCACTGCGTAAATTGACATACTGCAATTGCAGATTAAATTGCGACTGGGATAAAACGGATTTTGCTTTGGCAATATTGCCCTGATTCCGGTCGAAAAGAGGAACAATAACATCAACGCCTGCGCCCCAGGAATTTGCATCGGGAAAACCAATGGCCTGCTGCTGAAATTGCCGGGTAAGACCAATTTTGGGGGTAACTTGCGGGTAGGCTTTGCTTTCCTGCAAGGCGATATCGGCACCGGCTTTATCCAATTGCCTTTGCATGGAAACCAGGTCCGGGCGGTTTTCTTCGGCCAATTTAAAAGCCGTATCGATTGACAGCGGTTTTACCGGCGACTCAACTTCCAGGGTTCCTTTAACCGTAATTGGAATATCATCGGCAATGCCCAATAAAGAGCGCAATTGATTTAATGCCGCAATTAATTCAAGTTCCCGTGCATGAATGTCGCGGTGGCTGCTGAAAATGGACAGTCGTATACGGTCCGCCTCAATAGTGCCCACCCCGCCAAGCGATACCCGGTTAAGAATAATCTGCTCCATTTTAAGCAGGTTGTCCTGGTTTTCCTGCGCCAGTTCCAGCATTGCCTGCGCTTCAAGAACAGAATAAAACGCGGAAATCGTTCCGGCTATTCTAAGGCGAAGGGTATTGGCAAAATCGGCTGAAGCAATATCCACCCCAAGCCGCCCGGAGACTATCGCTGCGGTACGCTTGCCGAATAAAAACCAGTCGATAGGCATCGCAATCCCAATATCAATTTGCGGCGGGCCGCCTTGCCGATCAACGGTAAATCTTTTATCCAGGGGTATTAACGAGCCACCGGCGGAAAAGTCGGGATTCGGCAGCAATCCGGCGGTAATTAAATCCGCTTCCGCCTGATTAATGCTTTCAAAAGCGGCCAAAATAACCGGGTCGGCTTTTAGCGCGGTTTGAACGGCCTGATTTAAATTAAATTCCTGGGGTTGGATTTTTTTAGGGATCGGGTTTGGCTTTTGTTCCGGCAAAGCCTGTTTTTCTTCAGGAAAGGATTTAACGCCGGGTAGCTTGGCTTCCTGCGTATAAATGGGTAATGGGACGGGTTTATATTCTTGCATGCCGCATGCATTTAAAAACACCAGGCTGAATAAGCCTATCAAATTCCGTTTGGGTTTAATGATTCTATTCATTGTCTTAAGGCGGCATTGGCGACTGGTTGAGATTTCGGATTTAAATGCATCATGCCTAGCTTGAAAGCGCCAATAAATGAAGCGATGAGTCGTTGAACAAATTGCGCGATAGTATATCCCATAACGAGTCATCGACTATCCATGTAAGTTGTTCAAAATTAGGTGAAGAGGAAATATTATTGTTCGTGATATGCCGATTTGAAATGGTGCGGCTGTGGATAGTGTATAATTTTTCTTTTGCATCTTTATGACAGATAAAAATTAACAGCAACGCCTAAATTAGATGTTTTTTTTAATACCATAGTCCGAATGCTCATAACACTTCGCAAATTTACCGTCATTTTTCTCGCAGTACTGCAACTGATTGCACCGTTGGTGCATGCGCATGTCGGAGAAAAAGTCGGCTCATTGCCAAATCCCGGCTTGGGAGTATTACATGTTCCAGGCCTTGAAATGTATAGTGTTGATTATGATGAATCGGCTTCCCCGGTAAAAGCGTTTCACGGTAACGTTTTTACGCATGATTTCAGTGCCGACGGGATGCTTATCGGCATTGATACAGGCATTAAATTTAGGCCGTTCAATGCGGCTGCGGATTTGGACAATAGTTACTATCTGCATCAACAGACGACACTATTTAAAACGGCATTATCAGCCACGGATACTAATTTTTCCCCGCAACCGCAGCAATTCGTCTATCGCTTGCTTATCCCTTCGCTTTCCCCTCGCGCTCCTCCTGCTCAATAAATTTCCACTGATATTTTAGTTCTTGCACGACTTCAAAAGCAGAACTTGTTGATTTTATTTGTAAAGCGGCATTAGCTCCGCATTGAGCTTGATCTATGTTTTCCCTGAACCTTTTTAGCCGGTGTTTGCCTGTTTATTTACTGACAGCAGCGCTGAGTTTTGCCGATTCGGCGCCTGTTGTTGAGCATCATGACCCGATTGAAATCGATGCGGCTTTGAGTCTATCCAAAGTCGTCGATTTAACGCTGGAAAAATACCCCGATGTCACCTGGCTTAAATCGCTGGAAGAAGAAGCGGCGGCGATAGGTCGGCGCGGCGACAGCTGGACCGCCGGTGCGCTGCAAGCGGGGCTTCGTTATCAGGAAGCGACCAGCGGCACCTTGCATTATATCGACGGCGATGTGCAAGTGCCGTTATGGAATTTAGGCCAGCGCGATGCAGAACAGAGAGTCGCAAAGCTGTCGGAAAGCAATGCAATGTCGCAATCGGATGCGGTTAAATTACGGGTAGCCGGATTGGTCAGGGGTGCCTTATGGAATATTGCTCTGGCAAACTTAAGTTACGAACAGGCGAAAATCGAGCTTTCGATTACCGATCGGTTATTAGCTAAAGTGCAGCGGCGCGTTGAGTTGGGCGATTTGCCCAGAGCCGATTTCCTGTTAGCCCAAACAGAGCTGCTGCAAAAGCGCTCAATGGCGACTCAAGCTGAAGCGGAATTAATGCATGCCCGTAAACGGTATGCCAGCATCACGCAAATGACAAAAATCCCCAAGGATTATCAGGAGAAGCTGGTCGACATACTGAAAATCCAGCAAAGTCATCCGGTCTTAACAGCGATTAATAGCCAAATAGAACGCAAGCAGGCTGAAATCAATGCGATTAAGTTAATAGGGTCCGGTCAGACCAATGTGGCGGTCGGCATCAACAGCGATCAGTTCACTAATGACGAACGCAGTAACCATACTGCAAGTTTCAATATCGGCGTTGTCGTCCCGTTTGGCGGCAGTGCGCATCTGGCACCGCATGTTGCGGCTATTAATGTCGAATTGAATAGGCTGATTGCAGAACGCGAACAATTGTCCCGCGATTTGGAACAGGCGCATCACGAGGCTGAACATAATTTGGAAGTCAATCAGGTCGAACTGGGTATTGCCAATGAATTGAAACAGGTTGCTGAAGAACATTTAAAAATGACCGACTTAAGCTTTTCGGTAGGGGAAATTAATCTGATGGATTTGTTAAGAATCCAGTCCAGAACCCAGCAAGCGGTGTTAAATGCCAAACAACGCTCAATCATGCTACAGCGCGATATAGCACTTTATAACCAGGCTGTAGGAGTTATGCCATGAGAATGTTTTTTGCCCGTCCCGCCATGTTGGTGCTATTGAGTTTGGCCGGTTCCGGCAGCCATGCAGCTGAAAATATCATTCAAATTTCACAGCAGAATTTTGAAAACCTTGGTGTAAAACTGGGCAAGCCGGAAACGGTCAGCCAATTTCCGGTGTTATCCGCCCCGGCTAATGTGGTGATTCCTCCGGCGCAGGAATACATGGTCAGCGCAGCTCAGGCCGGAGTCATCCATAAACTGAATGTGGCGATAGGCGATAAAGTTGTAAAAGGACAGGTTTTAGCCCAGCTCAACAGCCCGGACTTGTTGACGCTACAGAAAGAATATCTTAAAGCCGACAACACACTGCAATTGGTATCGGCGATTTATCAACGGGACAAAAAACTGCTGGCGGAAGGCGTGATTCCGGACCGGCGCTGGCAGGAAACCGGCAGCCAGTATCATGTTGCCGTTTCCGAGACGGATGCGCAAAAGCAATTGTTGGAAATCGCAGGAATGACGGCCGGAGAGGTTGATCAACTGGGTAAAAATCACCGCTTAACGCGTCAACTCAATGTTCGTGCACCCATTGCCGGGGTTGTGATGGAGCGTTTAGCCGTTGCGGGAACACGTATCGATATGTTGGTGCCGATATACCGCATCGCCAATCTGGATGAGCTTTGGCTGGAAATCGCCATTCCGCAGGAACGCATGGGCGATATTAAAATCGGTGACCGGGTAGCGGTTGAAAACTCGGATGCCAGCGCAAAAATCACCTTGCTGGGGCAAAGTGTTACTCCGGAAAACCAGACCATTCTGGCGAGAGCGGTTTTAGACATTCCTCGATCTCAAACCAAGGTATCGCTACGCCCCGGACAAAGGCTCAATATCCAGGTGATTCAATCCAGCAACAAACCGGCGTTTAAAATCCCTAATACAGCCATTGCCCAGAGTGAGGGTAAAGCTTTTATTTTTATTCATAATCCGCAAGGATTTGCGGTTACTCCGATCACCGTAGTCGGTAAACAGGATGATGAATCGATTATTAACGGCGAACTCACCGGTAATGAAGAAATAGCGGTCAAAGGCGCTGCTGCATTGAAAGCAAATTGGCTGGGATTGGGAGAGGGCGAATAATGGCTAATTTGATTCGCTTTGCGCTGAGCCAGCGCTTACTGATGATGCTGCTGGTCGTGCTGCTGACCGGCGGAGGCTATTATGCGTTTAAAAATATTCCGATTGACGCTTTTCCCGAAGTATCGCCGACCCAGGTAAAGGTTATCGTTAAAGCCCCCGGCATGACTCCGGAAGAAGTTGAAGCGAGAATCACCGCGCCGGTCGAAGTCGAGCTGTTGGGAATTCCGCATCAAACCATGTTGCGATCCATCGCTAAATACGCACTGACCGATATTACCGTTGATTTTAAAGAAGGCACCGATATTTACTGGGCGCGCCAGCAGATCGCCGAACGCTTGAATACGATGTGGGGGAGTTTGCCTGCGGGTGTCGAGGGCGGTATTGCGCCGATGACCACGCCGTTAGGCGAAATGTTTATGTTTACCGTCGAAGGCGGCGGCTTAAGTTTAATGGAGCGGCGCAGTTTGTTGGATTGGGTGATACGTCCGGCCTTGCGCACGGTAGCGGGCGTTGCCGATGTCAACTCACTGGGCGGTCTGGTCAGGAGTTTTGAGGTCGTGCCCGATAACATCCGGCTATCGGCCAGGGGCATCAGCATCGATCAACTGTCAGCTGCATTGGAAAAAAATAACCGCAATGACGGCGCAGGCCGCATAACCGACGGTGAAGAAGCCCTCATCGTCCGTGCCGAAGGCCGCATTAAAACTTTGGATGATGTCAGCGTTATTGTCGTGGCTAACAAAGGCGGCATTCCGATCACCGTCGGCGATGTTGCCGACATCAAAATCGGCGCACTGACCCGTTATGGCGCAGTCAGCAAAAATGGCGAAGGAGAAGCCGTCACCGGGCTGGTGTTGAGTTTGCGCGGAGCTAACGCCAGACAGACCATTGCCGGGATCGAGAAAAAGCTGGCCGAAATCAGCCCCGGTTTTCCTAAAGGTGTTGAAGCCAATGTTTTTTACAATCGCGGCAATCTGGTGGATCATGCGGTAGACACGGTTTTACATGCGCTGCTTGAAGCCATCGCGCTGGTTATCGTCCTGCTGATTTTATTTCTCGGTAATTTGCGCGCCGCGTTGGTTGTCGCATTGGCCTTGCCGCTGGCAGCCCTGTTCACTTTTATTTTGATGAACTACATGGGCATGTCGGCCAACCTGATGAGCCTGGGCGGTCTTGCGATTGCGATCGGCATGCTGGTGGATGCCGCCGTGGTGGTGGTTGAAAATCTGATCACTCATCTGGCGCATGTCGAAAAAGCCCGGCGCCTGCCGCGTTTGCATGTGATTTACCGGGCCACCCGAGAAGTCGCAAGCCCGGTGGTATCCGGTATTTTGATTATTATTATCGTGTTTTTACCGCTACTGACCTTGCAAGGGCTGGAAGGCAAATTATTCACTCCGGTGGCCTTGACCATTGTATTTGCGCTCAGCGGTTCGCTGGTATTGTCGCTGACGGTGATTCCGGTAATCGCTTCCTATCTCTTGAAAGAGGTGTCGCATGAAGAACCCTGGCTGCCCAGGCAATTGCAAAAAATTTACCAACCGGCTCTAGTCTGGTGTCTTGCCAACAGCAAAAAGGTCTTTATTGCGACAGGCTCTCTATTAGCTTTAACCGTGCTGGTATTTACCCAAATCGGCAGCATCTTTATGCCGACCATGGACGAAGGCGACATCATTTTACAACTGGAGAAATTGCCGTCGATTACCTTGTCGCAATCTGTGGAACTGGATCTCCAGGTGCAAAAAAACCTGCGTAAAAACATTCCCGAAATCATCGAAATCGTCGCCCGCGTCGGCTCCGACGAGTTGGGACTTGATCCTATGAGCCTTAATGACACCGATACCTTTTTGATACTCAAGCCAAAAAAGCAATGGCGGATGGACAGCAAAGAGCAATTGCAGGATGAGATTCGCAAAGTCATGGCGCAAACGCCGGGCATTGCCTTTCAGTTTACCCAACCGATCGAAATGCGCGTCTCGGAAATGCTGACCGGGACGCGAGGCGATGTGGCCGTTAAATTATTCGGTACCGATCTGGTCGTGTTAAATGAAAAAGCGCAACAAATAGCCGAGGTGTTGAAGAGCATCAACGGCTCCAGCGATGTGTTCGCCAAACAAAATGCCGGCATGCAGTTTTTACAACTAACCATCGATAAATCGGCAGCCGGGCGTTTAGGTCTGGACAGCGACAGCATTGAAACTTTGCTGCGGGCGCAGATTGAAGGTTTGAAGCGGGGCGTGGTTCAGGAAGGCATTAAACGCACGCCGTTAATTTTGCGCGGCGACAGCAACATCGCTAATTTCGACAACCTGCAAATCGCCTTGCCGGATGGCGCGCATGTGCCGGTCACGGCAATTGCCAAAATAGAAAAAGTGGAAGGCGTGGTATCGGTGAGCCGGGAACACGGCCAGCGCTTTGTGGTCATTACCAGCAATGTTCTGAACCGGGACTTGGTCAGTTTTGTCGACGAAGCGCGTAGAACCGTTGCCGAAAAAGTCGACTTGCCGACAGGCTACACGGTTGAATTCGGCGGTCAATTCGAAAACCAGCAACGCGCTGCGGCGACCTTATCGCTGGTGGTTCCGGTGTCGCTCGGCTTGATTTTTTTGCTGCTGTTTTCAACGTTCGGTTCAGTACGGCAAGCCGTCTTGGTGCTATCCAATATTCCGCTGGCGATGGTCGGCGGTGTTTTCGCGTTGTGGTTATCCGGCGAATATTTATCGGTACCGGCATCGGTCGGCTTTATCGCGTTGCTGGGGATTGCGGTGCTTAACGGCGTGGTCATGGTCAGCTATTTTAATCAGCTGATCGCAACCGGCATGGATTTAGCTAAAGTAGTGCTGGTCGGCTCATCCAGGCGTTTGCGGCCGGTGCTGATGACAGCCAACATCGCGGCATTTGGTTTGATCCCGTTGCTGTTTGCAACCGGGCCGGGATCTGAAATTCAGCGTCCTCTGGCTATCGTGGTTATCGGCGGCTTGGTGTCATCGACCTTTTTGACCTTATTCTTATTGCCGATTTTATTTAAATTATTTGGCTTGCAGCCGGAGGCCAGGCAATGAACAGCAAGGAATATTTAGTCACACTCAACGTACCGCTTAGTATCGAAGAAGAAATTGTCGACTGTCTGTTGATGCTGGAATCGGAACACGGCTTTAGCAGTTTCCCGGTCAACTCCCACGACCATAGAAATGAAGGCTTGTCGCTGGCTGAGCAGGTTACCGGGCGGCAGAAAAAAATCCGTTTTCAAATGTATGTGCCGGAGCAGGAATTGGCCCAATTATTGGATCAACTGAGAGCGGATTTTTCCGGTTCGGGGATTAAATACTGGGTGCTGCCGGTGGTTGAGGACGGGGTTATTTGAGGACGTTTTTTCACCACGAAGGCACGAAGTTTTTTTATCGTTCCCAGGCCGGAAGCGTGGGAACGATGAGATTTACGAAAGCAGAGAGGCTAATAAAGGCCGCAGATTATGCTTTTGGCGCTGCCGGGTTAACCGGTTGGCGATAATGATGCTCTTTAATTCAGTCAGCGCCAGCGCAAAGTCATCATTAACCACCAGATAATCGAACTCGTCATGATGGCGAATTTCGGTAACCGCATCGCGCATTCGGCGGGCAATAATTTCTTCTCCATCTTGGCCCCGGTTTCTAAGGCGCTGCAACAGCACTTCGGTCGATGGCGGCAGGATAAAAATCGATAGGCTTTCGGGCAGTAGTTGTCTTATCTGTTCTGCGCCTTGCCAGTCGATCTCGAGAATGACATCCAGCCCTTTTTTTAAATTTTCTTCCACGGTCTGTTGTGCAGTGCCGTAAAAATTATCAAATACCTGGGCATGTTCAAGAAATGCCTGTTGTTCCTGCATGGCTTGAAAGTCTGCGACACTGACAAAGTAATAATCCCGGCCATGCGTCTCACCGGGCCGCATCTGGCGAGTGGTATGGGAGACCGATACGGTCAAGCCATCCAAATCGGCAACCAGTTGTTTAACCAGGCTGGTTTTACCGGCGCCGGACGGAGCTGAAATAATATAAAGTTTGCCGAGGTTCATAAAGTTTAAGATCAAAGCTCAAGATCGAAGCGGAATAGATAGGTTTTTTTTGATTTGTGTACACAATTCAAAAATCCGCATGATACAGGATGCTACAGCTAGGGCAAAGTAACGGATAGGGCTGAGGTATGTTTTGCCGGGTCCTGAATTTCAATCGTGGAGTTGTACTTGCCGTTTATATCGGCTTATCGTTAGCCGTAGGAGCGGGCCGCGCCCGCGAACGAATTGCGGCTGGGGATAAATCGCGGGCACGGCCCGCTCCTACGAAAAGGTATTTGCAATGTCATATTTGTCGGGTGTAATTAGCTCATGGTGGGAGAAGCAATGACTCAGGTAGGTGTAAACAAATTAATTGTAGGAGCGGGCCATGCCCGCGAATGGATTGGGGCCGGAAATAATCGCTGGCATGGCCCGCTCCTACGACCGAAAAATCGGCCAGGACATCAGGCTTTGCGTAAGGGACGCGTGTCGTTGCCTAATCACGCTTATTTGATAACCGCCACAACGCTAAATCGGCAATGTTTTTTTGCCGAATTTAACGCCGGTTGCGCCGCGTCTCGGTGTTTTGAAAACGACAAGATTTTGGGTGATGCCCGGATGCTTGCTTGGGTTCTGATGCCGGATCATGCGCACTGGCTGGTTAATCTAGGTGACCAAGATGGCTTGAGCATGGTTGTCAACCGGTTGAAATCATCCAGTTCAAGGTTGGCAAATCTCAAGCTTGATCGGCGCGGGATGCTCTGGGAACCGGGGTACCATGATCATGCCTTGCGCGCCGAGGAGGATTTACTCACTATTGCCCGGTACATTATTGCTAATCCTTTGCGGGCGGGGTTGGCTCAACGGAGAGGAGACTATCCGTTTTGGAATGCGATTTGGGTTTAATGTTTGGGTTGACGGTTTTCGCGGGCACGGCCCGTTCCTACACAAAATATGATTGTTACAACGTTCGGACTACTCGCCGTTTTCTGGCTTAAACGCATCGCTATCAATATAAATATCGATAGGATTCTCCGGTTTAATCATCGCAACCGGTAAATCCTCGCCGGAACGCCACAAATTAACCGCTTCCTGCTTGTTCGTGCCGGTGATCAAAAAGATTAGTTCACGCGTGTTGCTTAAAGCCTTGGCGCTGATCGAAACGCGCTCCGGCGGCGGCTTGGGCGAGTTGTAAACGGCATGCACCAGCTCATCCTGTTGATGTTGATGGCCCGGAAACAGGCTGGCGGTATGGCCATCTTCGCCCATGCCCAGCAATACCATATCAAACATACCGGCCTTGGTGACCGCAAGCTTATAGCGATCGGCCGCTACTTCCGGCCCCAGTTCGGCGGGCATGGTATATATCTGCTGCGCAGGAATAGCGACTTTATCCAGAAAAACCCGGCTAGCCATTAAGCTGTTTCTGTCCTGGTGATCGGCAGGCAGACAGCGTTCGTCGCCGTAATATATAAACCAGTTAGCCCAGTTAGCCCAGTTAGCATTCGATTCGGCCAGCAGTCGATAAACTTTTTCCGGAGTGCTGCCTCCGGCTAAAACCAGCTTGAATTTGCCGCGTTCCGAAATAGCCGATGTTGCGGCGTTAAGAATTTGCTGGCAGGCAGCATCTGCAACCTGTTCTGCGGTTTCCAGATAATGCCAGCGGCTGTTTTTTTGCATTTACGTACACTCCGGGGTTAATGAGCTGCGCCAGGATTGGCTTTCTTTGTCGAATAAGCGGCGGCTGTCTTCAGGGCCCCAGGAACCTGCGGGATAAGTGACAATATAATCACGCTCAATCGCCCAGGTTTGCAGGATAGGGTCGACAATACGCCATGCATATTCTACTTCATCAAAACGCAGAAATAACGAGCGATCGCCTTTTAATACATCCAGCAATAAGTCTTCATAGGCATCGATGGCTTTTTCGTTCTCCTGGCGGAAACTGGCGTCCAGGCTGCTGGAGCGGGTGCGCATTTCCAGGCCGGGTTCTTTGACAGTCATTTCTATACGGATGAACTCTTCAGGCTGTATGCCCAGCAATACCCAATTAGGGTTCATGCACTGCACTTCGGTGCCGCGAAAAAACTGTAACGGCGGATGGCGAAAACAAATCGAAATAACCGATTGCGCCTTGGCCATGCGTTTGCCGGTACGCAAGTAAAACGGCACGCCGCGCCAGCGCCAGTTGTCGATATACAGCTTTATTGCGGCATAGGTTTCGGTCATGCTGTCGGGGGGGATGCCGTCTTCCTGTAAATAGCTGTTGACCTGCTCACCGTTGATGCGGCCTTTGGCATATTGAGCGCGGAAGGCATGGCCATGTACCGCTTCTCTGGGGATAGGACGGATAGATTTTAGTACTTTGACTTTTTCGTCGCGCAGGGACTCGGCTTCCATCGAAACCGGCGGTTCCATCGTGACCAGCGTCAGCAATTGCAATAGATGGCTTTGCAACATATCGCGCATGGCTCCGGCTTTGTCATAGTAGTCGGCGCGGCTGCCGATGCCGATGTCTTCTGAATGGGTGATCTGGATATGGTCGATATAATTGCGGTTCCATAACGGCTCCAGCATCACATTGGCAAAGCGGAATACCAGTACGTTTTGCACCATGCCTTTACCCAGGTAATGGTCGATGCGGTAAATCTGCTCTTCGGTTAAATACCGGCTGATGCGTTTTTGTAATGCCTGGGCACTGTCCAGGTCATAGCCGAAAGGCTTTTCGATAATGACCCGTCGCCAACCGTATTCTTCATCGAAGAAGCGGTTATTGCTTAACATTTCCATGACTGTGCCAAAGTCCGAGGGACTGATAGAAAGATAGAACGCGGTGTTTTTAGGGAACTGGTTTTCCTGGTTCAGCGTATCGGCCAGCTCGGTATAACACTGAGCTTGTTCTATGTCGCCTCGATGATAATGCATTCGGGCGCTGAAACGCTGAAAAACAGTCTCGTCAAAGTCGCCTGGAATCTTGTCTTCAAGCATCTGCCTGACTTCCGCCAGCCATCTTGCCTGATCCCATGGCCGTCGGCCTATTGCCACAATACGGGTGCCTTCAGGCAGGCGATTTGCCGCATCAAGATGATACAGCGCGGGCATTAATTTAATCCGGGACAGATTTCCGGTGGCGCCAAAAATTGCGTATGTGCAGGGCTCGGCTTTCATCGGTTGTACCTCGCTGTTAGTAGGGGGAGATCAAACCATTGCTGGCAATATTTGAAGAGCATACCGGGAGTTTGGAAACCGGCGCAAGCAATTATATCGTCCAGTCTTCGAGCTCTAATTCAGCACTCTTGCCTGTCCCGATTAAAAGTATCGGTATGATCTTCCAAATCAAACGCCTTTGATTCAATACGTTGCACCATTTTCTCCCATCTGGAAGCGGCCTTTTGGGATTGTTGGGCTTCTTGTTTTAAGCGCTCTTCAAGTTATTTAATGCGCTGTTGAACAAGGGCTTTGGGTAAAGTATCGGGAACGTTGATTAGCATTTGCATGGTGTTTTAACCGCTGGGTAGGTGGTTATCGATTTTGTTGGCGTTGAATTCACTGGCGCGTAATTCTTTCTGTTAATCCGGCCTGTTTCTTGGTCGGCACTTGGCAATAACGCAAATAACATATTCCATTAAAGCGCTGTTGATTGACAGCAATACCCAATGTATATACAGTTTGTGCATACTATGAAATGAGGACACCATCATGACTTACGCTCGCGTGTTTCAGTCCGGCAACAGCCAGGCCATTAGACTGCCCAAGGAATTCCGTTTGGAAGTCGATAGGGTAGAAATTTTTCGGCGCGGAGACGAAATCGTGCTGCGTGAACATCCGGCGAACGCTGCCGCTATCTTTGATGCACTGGCCGGCTTTCCGGACGATTTTATGGCGGACGGCCGTGAGGATACTCTGCCTCAAGAAAGGGAAGCGCTTTGATGGCGGAGCGCTACCTGCTGGACACCAACATCTGCATCTATATTGCCAAGCATAATCCGCCGGCCGTGCGCGAACGCTTCGCTCGGCACGCGGCCTCCGAGCTGGCTATGTCAGTCATCACGTTGGGCGAGCTTCGTTTCGGCGCTGAAAAAAGCCAGTCCCGTGAGCGTGCGTTGGCTTCTATCAACCAACTTGAAGCGCTGATCCAGGTTGCTCCGCTCTCTGAGGCCGCCGGAGAACACTACGGCCAAATCCGCGCAGCCCTGCAAAGTAGCGGGCAGATCATCGGCAACAACGACCTTTGGCTGGCAGCTCATGCTCGCGCCGAAGGCTGGATTTTGGTTACTAACAACGAACGGGAATTTGTTCGTGTTGATGGGGTGCAGGTTGAAAATTGGGTAGAAGCAGACAGGCCATAGTCTTTCATATTGTCCAGTCTACCAATTCTAATTCAAGGTTAAGAAAGTGAATGTCTTTATAGACTTTGTCCGCGCTGACTAAAACGGCTTTATGATTTAATGCGCTGGCGGCAATCATTAAATCGATAGTATGTTTTTTCAGATTTTCCGGGTTTATTTTTCGTAACTCTTTAAACAGCTTTTTTAAATCGCCGAAAATTTCCGCCGCCGTTGGCGAGAGAGGTAAAACGATGAGGTCTTGTTGGATTTGTTGAATAGTGGCTTTTATTTCGGCTTTTTTATGCGCTGTGGAATTCGCAAACGCATACTCAAATTCGTAAAGCGTTAATACGGAAATAAAAATATCATCGCCTTCTTCCAGTGCCAGTAATTTTTCAATAACGCTGTTATGGTTACCGGATGAGGGATTATAAATATCGGAAACCGTATTGGAGTCGAGTAGATATTTCATTCCGGCTTGTCTTTGAAATTAAAAGATTCCCTGAACTCTAGCCTGTCCCGATTGAAAGTATCGGTGTGATCTTCCAAATCGAACGCCTTTGATTCAATGCGTTGCACCATTTTCTGCCATCTGGAAGCGGCCATTTGCGATTGCTGCGCTTCTTGTTCTAAGCGTTCTTCAAGTTCCTTGATGCGCTGTTGAACAAGGGCTTTGGGTAAAGTGTCGGGAACGTTGATTAGCATTTGCATGGTGTTTTAACCGCCGTGTGAGTGGTTTTCGGTTGGGGCAGGGTTAAATTCGCTGCCGCGTAATTGTTTCCACTTTTCATCGTCTTTCATTAAATCATCCAAGAAAGCGATGAATTCTTGATATTTTTGTCTGATTTGTTCTTCGGTTACTTTTTCGTCAGCGCGATTTTTATAGACAAAATCGACTAATTTATCTAAATCGCCGACTGTGATTTTTCCACTAATTTTTGCTAATGGAAATAACATACGCGGACTAATTCCATCTAATTTAAACGTTGATTTTTGTTTATAAGGCTCAACTTTTAAAGCTAATTTGTTGTAGTTAGATAAACATGGAATAGTTTCTCTTTTTCTCCATGAAAAAAGGCTAACTTCTTTTTTTAGAAATGTCTCTATACAGTACCATTGGATACTTTTGCTTGAAATAGATTGTTTCTCTTCTTTATTTAATAGTAGTGCTTCTATATTTTCCGATTCAAAGATAGAGTATTCAGAGGTAAATCCTTTACCTGCTAAGAATTTATTTACCAATGGAAAAACAGAATTTATTCTATTTATTTCTATTTTATATTTCGTAGTATTGTTAGATTCTGATTTAAACAATCTGGATAGTGTTTTTAAATAGTCACTTTGTGATTTTTTCTCAAAAAATGGCTTAATATTAGAATATAAAATTATTGCTTCGGCTTCTTCAAGCTGCTTTATACGCATGCCTACTTTTTGGCCATCTATTAAGGTCCATGATAAAAATTCATCCCAATTGATATTAAAGTAATCAGGAGTTTTCCAGTTCATAAGCTCGTATTCTGCCGCTACTATAGCCTGTTCAATACAATCTAGGTTGTCGTAATATAATTTACCTCTAGGAGTTTTAAAAAAGCTCTGAACCGCATTGCTGATACGCTCAAATAATATTTTTCGAGTATCTTTTTTAAACTTATTTCTATTAATTGTAACAATCTCATCAGCTTTTTCATCTAATAAATTAACAGCAACTTTTAGAAAATTAAAAGATAAGTCAGAATGTTCATCTAAGTGTTGTCCTCTATAATAATAGTTTAAATTACTATCATACGAGAAAGTTAGCTCTATTAATTCCAGCTTATCGGAGGCTGAGTAATAAATATCTTCTGCTTGTTCAGTTAACGTAGGAATAAATTTTTCGTTTATAGAATATTCAGAGAAATCAAGAGTTCCATTTAAAAAACTAATATAGAAAAAATCTTTTACTCCTTCACAAATATTTAGAATGTTAAAGTCTTGTTCTATATCTACTAACTCATCGTATCTCTTTAAGGCTTCACTTGAATAACCATCTGTCCATCTTACAGAGCCTGTGTTTTTATCACTTTTATAAATAAATTCTAGCTTGGTGCCATAATCGCTAAAATTCCATGTTTCGCTTGTTCTAAAATAAATGTTTCCTTTTTCTTTGCCTGTCGGGTTTGTGAGTTTTATTTCTAGAGTTTCTCCTGTGTCAATGCTGCGGGTATTAATAATAACTTCATCGGTTAATAAAAAAGCACTTTGTAGCCCGATGCCGAAGATTCCAGATGGACGCATCCAAACAGGCATTTTTTCAATAATTTCTCTTCGTGCAATATTTTTTACCGAGCCACCAATTTGAGATATATAAAATAAGTCCTTTCTTGAAATACCTGTGCCTTTATCAATGATGGTAATACGCCAATAATTAAACTCTTCCTCACAATGATCTTTTTCTATAGTTACTTCAATCGGAAACTTTTTAAAAATGTTTCGTACATTTTCAGAACGTGGTTCATCGGTTTCTTTTATAACAATAGAGCCTTTTTTATAAGTTTCGTTGTATTCTCTCCAAATTCTTATTAGAGTTGCATCTACGGCATTTTGTAACAACTCGCGCATAGCTTGTTCTTTACTTTCATATAATCCGGCTCCCTGTAATAACCCGATAACTTTTTCTCGATCAAGCTCAAAATGCGGACGCTGATTTTCGCTGAATACTTGCCAATCTTTTAAATGGGCTTTTAAATCGCCCACCGACGGCAATAGGCCGAAACTACGCTCCGGCACAATATCAAACCAGCGGCTCATTTGATTTTTTACCTCGTCGCGCAGCCAACCGAACCATTTTGTGGTCTCGATATAGCTTTCGTAGTCAGGGCATTCCGCTTCAATTTCGATATGGTCAGGGTCGGCGCGGAAATGGCGAATCGCTAAATGCTTTTGACGGTGGGATTCGCTCAATTCCGGCAATTTTCCGGCCACTTTCATCATGACCGGGCAGAAACGGTTATCGTCCAAATCCAATAAATCGCCTAAACGTAATGAACACGCGATAAAACGGGGATGGCAATCGTCCGTGCCAATGCCGACTTGCTGTTTAGGCAATTCCATAACCTTATCAAAGCTGTCGCCGTGATATGCACAGATTCTGCCTAATAAACTAAAGAAACGGGCCGGCAATAATTCGTTGCGCGGCGAATTCAAACCGATTTCGTCAAAAGGATTCGGAATGATTTTATCGGCTCGGTCCGGGTGTTGAGCGCGATAAAAATCGGCAATGATTTCCCGTAACAGTTTAATGGCTTGAAAAGGCGAAATATCGACGCTTGCGAAAATTGAACTGGCGGTTTTTTCTTTGCTGGCAAGCAGCGCATTCATAACAGTTAATACATCGCCGTTTGCGGAATATTTGGCTTTTTCAACGTGTTTTTTAATAGCGTCATAATCTTCCTTAAGCTGTTCGTCGGAAATAATCATGCCTATATCGTGCAAATAAACCGCTTCCAATAACAGCCAAGTATCGGTCGGGCTTAATTTCGCTATATTGTCCGGGCCTAGTAAGCGTTCAATGTGGACGAGTATTTGCCGTGAATGCGATTCATCATGACGGCTGTAATGCGGAAAATAAACGCCGACGTTTTGCAACGCTTTTGCAATTAAGCGCTCATCGAATGTCCATTGCGATTCCAGCGGTTTATAAATCGCATCCTTTTCGGCCCAGTCTTTTAGGTGTTTGATTAATTGAGTCGCCATGATTAATATAATTTTTTGGATTTGTTAAAAACTGAAAGAGAACCGTATTAATCAGTTCAATATCGCAATATTCAAAATCTCTTTCATTTTCTCGTTCTTACACGGTGCATCACTGCTATTAAGTTAAGCTCATCGATACTCCGTAGGAGCGGGCCGCGCCCGCGATATTTACACAGCCATTGCAGAGTTGTGCTGCCATTATCGCGGGCGCGACCCGCTCCTACAACGCTTAACTTAATGGTAGTGCGCGGTGCATGAGTATGAGAAAACTTGTGTGTAGTAGAGCAAGTGCTACTCCACGAAGGGATGGCTAATACTTAGCCGATCTTCGATGAACTGACCATTTTGCATGTCTTCACTGATTAGCTTTGTGCAGCCATGTTCCAGCGCGGAAGCAATGATCAAAGAGTCCCCGTAGCTGTACCGATAACGGTTTCTGATCAGATAGGAGTTTTTTTGATTTGGTATCGACGAAAACCTTATCGGTCATGCCATTCATCTCTGCTGAAAACGGTCAGGTTTTCTACTTTTTTGCTTTGTTTTAAAAACCGGTCAAAAGCAAGCTCATCTTTTTTATCGCCGACTTCATCGACCATAACGATGATTTTAGCTTTATTGCTGTTTTGTAATTCTTTATAGCGGACAGGGATATGGACGATGCCGTTGTGTCGATATGGGTTTCAAATTCTACTGCATACATGGCTTTCACCGTAGGGATTGGAGATGGCTGGATTCTAACACCGAATGTTGTAACTCGGTAAGACGGATCTGTAGGGCGGCAATAGCGTAGCGTATTGCGCCGTATGAAAGCATGATAAAGCCCAGCTCCTGAATGAAGCTTGGGAAATTCAGGTTTTTTAGCTTTGATAAAACCGTATTGCGTAAGCGACATACGGAATACAAAGTTGTGAATAACTGATATTACGCAGACACATGATAAAAAGCGTCGTCCACGAAAGGCACAAAAAGCACGAAAAGAAACGGTTCCGAGGACGCCCCGCCGGTTCAGAACATTGCCGGTTAGACCTTCCAGGTTTTAAAAACCTGGAAGGTCTGCCGATCAGCTTGTCTATGGATGGATGTAATCTGGAATAAATTTATTTCAACAACCTCGAAAGGGATGTAAAGAATGACGCTGTCAGCGACAAATCCAGGGCTGAACTTTTCGTGCCTTTCGTGTTTTTCGTGGACAGTGTGTAACATCATGAATAGTTAGAAGCTACAGAGATAAACCAAAAAAGATGGGTTAGGCTGCTTGCCTATGCGGACGACGCTCTGGTGAACCATGCAGAGGCGAAGTAGCGTAACTAAATGTTTTATTTAAGCAGTGTAAGATGTCGACGCAGTTTTACCGCCATGTCCGGTCCAATCGGTATGAAAAAACTGGCCTCTGGGTTGATCAACTCGTTCATAAGTATGCGCACCGAAATAATCCCTTTGCGCCTGCAATAAATTAGCCGGTAATTTTTCAGTGCGATAGCCGTCGTAATACGCCAGGGCGGAAGAGAATGCAGGTGTCGGAATGCTTAATTCAATACCTAATATCACCGATTTCCGCCAGCCTTCATCGGCTTCTTTCATCGCATCGGCAAAAAAATCGGCGAACAGCAGGTTTTCCAGATCAGGATCGACATCATAGGCTTGCTTGATGTCGTTTAAAAACCGGCTGCGGATAACGCAGCCGCCGCGCCACATCAGAGCGATATCGCCATAATTGAGCGACAGGTTATATTCTTTCGAGGCTTCACGCATCAAACGAAAACCTTGTGTGTAAGAAATAATTTTGGCCGCGTACAAGGCATCGCCAATAGCCGCAATCATGGCTTTCTTGTTGCCGATGAATTTCAGTGTCCGTCTGGGCAAGATGGATGCCGCCTTGAGCCGTTCCTCTTTTTGGGCGGACAAGCAGCGGGAAAATACCGACTCGCCGATCAAGGTTAAAGGAATGCCAAGGTTCAACGCATCAATGACGGTCCATTTACCGGTGCCTTTCTGCCCGGCTGTGTCGAGGATTTTTTTCAGCAGCAGCTGGCCGTCTTCATCTTTGTAGGCCAAAATGGCGGCGGTAATTTCAATCAGGTAAGAGTTTAACGGGCCTTGGTTCCATGCGGCAAATATCGAGCGGATTTCGTTAGCGCCTAGACTCAAGCCGTCGGACAGCAATTGATACGCTTCGCCGATCAACTGCATATCGCCGTATTCAATACCGTTATGCACCATCTTGACGTAGTGCCCGGCCCCGTTATCGCCAACCCATTCGCAACAAGGTTCGCCGTCAACCTGTGCGCTGATAGCCTGGAAGATGGGTTGAACGGTAGGCCATGCGTCTTTATTGCCGCCGGGCATAATGGACGGCCCGTGTCTTGCGCCTTCTTCGCCGCCGGAAACGCCTGCGCCTACATAAAGGATATTTTGTTCCTGCAGGGAGAGGGTGCGGCGCGTGGTGTCGGTAAATAACGAATTGCCGCCGTCAACAATAATATCGCCGTCCGATAACAGCGGCACCAGCTTGTCGATATATTGATCGACAACTTCTCCGGCTTTTACCATTAACATGATAATGCGTGGCGATTCCAGCTTATCTACCAGCTCTTCCAGCGAGTGCGCGCCGATAATTTGCGTGTTTTTAGCCGGGCCGTCCAGAAATTCATCTACTTTAGTTAGGGTGCGATTATGTACCGCTACTATAAAACCATGGTCGTTCATATTAAGAGCCAGGTTTTGACCCATGACTGCCAAGCCGATTAGTCCGATATTTGCTTTCATAGTTATTTCTTGTGTTTAAAAAAATGAGGATGAAATTTACTGCCATGCTTCACGTAGCGCAGCTAATTCCAAGTTTCGCTAATCATGAACGAAAGACAGTCCGGATTATCGGATATGATTATTTACAGCTGCTTAATTCATTTGGACGAACTGCTAAAAGTAAAAGATTAGAGTAAACGGATTGTTCAGACAATCCGTAAACTTACCTAATTTGATGTGCCTGATAAGGATAGAGAGGTGGATTTACTACGAAAGGCTTCCTGCCTTTGTAGCGAATAAAAAATGTTTAAGTGTCTGTTTAACGATATGCCGTGTTTAATCGGCCATTGTGGGTAATGGGGAATTACTATATAGCACGGGCGTTATTCGGAACTGGTTTTGCCCATCCGGATTCTGGCACGGACCAGTGCGGTAATGACTACTATCAGCAAAACTGCCAACGACAGCTCCAGCGTTACGAACGCGGCAATTTTAAAGTACGCAAATAGCGGGTCGACAAACCTGACCAGCCAACCGCCTGCTTCGTCAGCTAACGCCGCCGCATAGGTCAAGCCGCTCAGCCAGATTTTCAGCCGTACCGGAAACTCGGTCATCAGCATTAAATGGGTTAACGTCAGCACCAGCATGCCCATCGAGAACAGATGAAAATGCGAAACTTCCAGCATGCCTTGATAGCTGCGCGGTTGGGTAAATTGTTCTTCCGAACCCAAGTAATAGGCAATCACGGAATCGGGCGTTAAGCTCATGTGATGAAAATACATCATGCCGTTGCTGACCCATAACAACGCGATATAAACCAGAAACATCAATACCAGGGTGTTTATTAACGATTTACGATGCTGCTCGCCGGTAACAAAATAACGCATTACTGTTTACCCTGATCTTTTACCAGAACCTGATAAATCGCCATCACTTTGCGGACACTGCTGACAGCCGCTCTTGTGCTTAAGGTCGCGCCGCTGATGCCGTCGATACCTTTATTAAAATCCAATTCGGTTAACGGATGTTTATATAATTGTTCAAACCAGCGTTCCGGCGGCTGATACTCCGGCGGTTCATGGAAAGCGAGCGTAGTGACGTTGCGTAATTCGCCATCCGCTGTCAGCACTATCAGCAGTGTTTCCGGCTTGGTTCTGACGGTGACCGTTTCAATCGCGGCATAACCCAATATCTTGCCTTGATTTTTGCCGACATAGAAGGTGAACAAGCCGGAATCCAGTTTAACCTTGGCCAGTTCCTCAATTTTTGCAACTTGTTGCTCATCGGGGAATAACGATAACTGTTCGACTTGGTTGTCTTTGCCGAACGCCAATTCCAGCGCTTCATTCTTGCTGTAAAAGATTGTGGCGAAGCTTGGGGTCACTGCGATTAGCAGCAAAAAAAGCAAAACAATCAATCCCCCTTGTTTAATTATTTTCATTATAAGCCCTGTTGTTTATCGATAAAAAAATATGATCAGTTTAACAGGGCCGATAAATGATAGCAGAGGGATTTTTGACTTAGCCCCATTAACCGACCTTAGCAACAACCTGGAGCTACTATTTAATCTTGTAACCATCAGTCAGCGTCTGAAGAAAGGCAACAAGATCGTCTATTTCCGAATCGCTCAGCATAAGCTCGCCAAGCTCGCGATAATTGACGTTTTCCGCCACTTCAGGGCTTGGCCAGCAACGGCTGTTGAGGGCTAGAGCTTCGACCACAAACAGGTTGTTGCAAACAGGAAGTGTGTCTCGGGTGCTGTAAAACGCGACGACGCCTCTTAGTGTTTTAAAATAACCGTTGTGCATATAAGGTCCGGTTACGGCAATATTACGCAAACTGGGCACTTTAAATTTGCCGTTCTGGGGAGATTCGCCAACAAAGCCGCCTAATCCGATGTCGACAGCTGACCAACCTTCCGGATTGAACTCCACCAAGGTATAAAATGGATTTTCGGGATTTCTGGGAACGCCCAAGTTATCGTAGGTAAAATCGGTAAATAAAGGCGGTGTGCCGTCTTTTGCGGGTCTGCTGGGATGACAGGCCGCGCAGTTGCCTTTGTTCGAGTCTTCAAATAATTTTCGGCCGCGTTTTTCCTGTTCTGTGAATTTTGTTTTACCGGCCAGGAAGTAATCATATTTAGAGTCGAAACGCTTAAATACCGGCGATTGTTCAAATGTGGCAATAGCGTCGGCAATATTGTTATAAGTCTCGTCGGTATAGTTAAAAGCTTCCGCGCCATAAACGTATCTAAATAATTCCGCATAGTCGGACTCGCGAACTTTATTCACTACCGTAAATGCATCCGGGTTAGCCATTTCAATCGGATTGAGGAAAGGTCCTTTTGCTTGGTCGGCCAAAGTTGCAGCCCGGCCGTCAACAAAAAAACCGCCGGTAAATAAGCCGTGTTTACGATCGAGATAAAAGGCTGGACTAAATGCCGCATAAAGCAACGTAGGCGCATTGCGGGGACCCTTGAGTCCGGGTATTACACCTTTGGACGTCGGCAGACTATTATCGGGATCGACAAAAGCAGTATCAGGGCTATGACAACTTGCGCAAGCCTGGCCGGGCGGTGTGGATAGGTTGGTATCGAAAAAGAGCCGCTGGCCCAATTGCGCTTTAGGGCTAAGTTGCTCTGCACCCGGAAGAACCGGGACTCCGGCTTCAACCGCAACACAAAATATCGATATTGCCGAAGTTGCAATCAGCCTATGTCGGCGTGTCATAAGGTTTGTAAACGAAGAGGGCATAAAAGACATGATCCGGTTTCCTTCAGGTGATTAGTTGTATGGTTTTACTAAAGCGTTTCGGTCTAGAAAATAAAACCAAATCCTAAGTGGAAGTCATCGGCCAGAGAGCCTTGTTTGGCAACAAAGTTACGATAATCGGCTTTAAGTACGACATTTGGAATAGGTTTGTATTGCAAACCCACCTGATAGATTTTCCAATCTTTGGTTGGGTCATCGTCAAAGCCGTTAGGTGCTTTGGCAACGGTATCGAGGTGCTCGAAACGTAAAAACGGCGCAAGGTATTGCGTGGTATCCGGTAATACCAACGGTAAAATATCGTAGCCCGCTTCAGTGTACCAGCCGAAGTTTTGTGAACCGACGACTTCACCAACGGAAGCACTGACAAGATCGGCATTGTTGATATGACCCCAAGAGCCCAGCGTGCGAAATTCCAAGCCACGGTATTTCCATTGCACATGCGCTTCATAGAGCTGGGTGAAAACGTTTGATTTTTGTCCTGCAAAAGTCTGGTTTTGACCGGAATTACCGACATAAGCGGAACCGCCAACGGTCAATCCAGGAACCATGTTCGGGTCATAATCCACGCGCGCCACATAGCCGAAGTTTTCCGCATTTGCATTACTGCCGCCGCCGCGACCTTCCGCAATGCCATCAGAACTAAATCCTTTGGCATCCAGGCCGTTAACTACGTAGGCGGTATAAGTCAGGCTTGGTGTAATTGCACCAAATATACCCGCGCCCATTTCCCGCCAAGTGCTGGGGATGATGCGCTGTTCAACCAAGGGTCGCTGATTACCGAAGTAGAAAAGCGGTTCATGAATCCGGTTGACCAAGCCCATCGGCATCAAAACCAGACCTGCGCGAGCATTGACCTTTTGATTAATAAAGAAATCCAGCGACGCAAATTCGACTCCGACTTCTCCTTTTAATTCATCGCCTTCTCCACTGCTGGCATGTTCGAACTCAATTTCACTATTGAAGAGAATGCGGTCGGTAAATTTATAACCTACATAGAGAACCATTCGTTCAAGATCGGCTGTGTCTTTTTCGTCACCCTTATCTCCCACATTAGCCTTATAGCTACCTTCGCCATAGCCGCCAATGGACAAGCCCTTACCCGCTGAATAAATCTTGGATGCCGCTGGTCCCAAGCCATAAGCACTTTTGTATTTCGTTTCTTCCGGAATGGACAGATTGGTACGCAACTTTTCAACTTCCTGGCTCAGCACATCGGTTTTGCGCTCTAAAGTTTTTACGTCATTGCCGGCAGTTTTGGCTGGGGCGGCAGGAGCGGTAGCAACAGGAACAGGAGCGTTCATCGCCGCTTTCATTTCATCGATTTGCTTTTGCTGCGCTTGGATGATTTTCCACATATCTTCCATAGTCTGTGGTTTTTCCAGTGCGCTGACAGGCGCGCTCAAAGCGAGAAGCGCTGTCAATATTTCGCCTTTTAAGAATTGTTTATTTTTTTTCATTTATACAGCCCTCTCACAAATAATTAGTGAAAAGCAGTATAGATTAAATGGTTATAAAGACGCAAACGATTCCTATTTAAAAAATAGGGTTTTGCCTATTCTCTCAGATCCTCTACTTTAATTGGAACTTGTAATATGAATTCGCCTTTGTAAATTTGAAAGCAAAACGGTTTTAGGTTTTGCTAAAGGGACGAGAACTTTTATTGCTCGCATCATTAAGCTGATGCTCAAAAAATGGATACGCGAGCGTAGTTTTAGTAGGATTGATTTTGTTTCTGTAATTGCGAGATTAAACCCTGAATAGCCGGTTCCTGCGCCATAATGCTTTCACATAACCGGAATTGGCTGATTGCTCGTTGTAAGTTCTGCCCGTGCTCTGTTACTTTGAAATACCGGTTTCCTTCCAGGTAATCGGTATAAAACCGGATGCCTAATTCGAAAGGAATCAGCCGGATAGCGGGATATAAATAGTAATAATCGTGTTCGGTAAAAAACGCGCCTACCTCATTCAAGTAGCTTTTTAACAGGGCTGTGCAAATATCCAGATTAAACTCGACCGGTCCGGCGTTGTGACAGCAAGATCGCACACAATCGCCAATATCGTAATGGATCAGGCCCGGTTTGACGGTATCCAAATCGATAATGCTGACGATTTTTCTGCTGTGTTTATCAAACAGGAAATTGTTTAATTTGGGATCGCCGTGAATAACTCGCAGTGGCAACAAGCCCTGCTGTTTGGCAGCCTCCAGGTCATCGGCGATAGACTGGAACCGGGCGATAAATTCAGCGCAATAACGGTTTTCCCCGTTGGCCCGTTTCGGTAAGACTTGATAATAATGCTTTAAATATTCAGGTGTTATATGAAAGCCGGGCAGGGTGTCGTGCAAAAGCGAGGCATCAAGATCGCTAATTAAGCGATGAAAATGGCCTAGTGCAAATCCTGCCTGTTCCGCATCGCTGATACTGTGTATGGTTTCAATGCTTTCGGTATTGGCAATAAAACTCAGCGCCCGCCAGAAATCACCATTCGTATCCTGATAAAGCGATTTTTTATCTGTAGTCTGTAAGATTGCAGGGATTTGCAACTTGACCGATGCGCTGTTTTTTTTCGCTATATGCTGATTAAGCGTTGTCAGGTTGACCATGATTTGTTCAGGAACAGGAAAAACCGTGCGGTTTATCCGTTGCAGAACAAACGGTGATGAGGGTGTAGCGACCAGATAAGTATCATTGATCAGGCCATTGCCAAATGGGGTTATCTGGGCAACAGCGTCGGTGAACTGGCTGGCGACAGGAAGTACTGTGTTCATTCAATATTTCAAGGGCACGTGGGGCGGGTCCACCTTACCCTATCAGTTGGCTTCCTTGACCTTGATTAATTCAGTTAAAGTCTTCAGAGCTTGTCCTCTGTGACTCAGTGAGTTTTTTACGGCCGCCGGCAATTCTGCCGAGGCGCAGTTTTGTCCGGGCACCCAGAACACCGGATCATAGCCGAAACCGTTTTCGCCGACCGCATGGTCTAAAATCCTGCCTTCCCAAACGCCTTGGGCAATGGCAGGACAAGGATCATTCGCATGCGCCATAAATACCATCACACAGATAAAACGCGCTGTACGCAGTTCATCCGGGACGCCTTCAAGTTCCCGAAGCAGCTTATCCAGATTGTCCAGGTCGCTGGCGCCGACTCCGGCGAATCTGGCCGAAATTACGCCCGGCGCGCCATCCAATGCATCAACGACCAAGCCTGAATCATCGGCTATCGCCGGCAATTTGCAATGCAGCGCGGCATTTCTGGCTTTTAGAATGGCATTTTCTACAAATGTAGTGCCGGTTTCTTCCACGTCGACAACATTAAACGCGGATTGCGGAACGATAGGATGATCAGCCAGTATTGCCTGAATTTCCTTGATCTTGCCGAGGTTGCCGCTGGCCAGGACAATCTTAGATAATGTCGAAAAAGTCATTTATGATTTTCTAATGCTAATCTTTGTTTTTCCAGTAGTTTATGAATGCCTATACCTGCCAGCTCCAGCATTGCATCCAGCTCGTCTTTTCTGAACGCATGACCTTCAGCGGTACCCTGCACTTCAATAAACGCACCGGCATCGTTCATTACCACATTCATATCGGTTTCCGCATTGCTGTCCTCGTTATAATCCAGATCCAGCACCGGCACGCCGTTAAAAATGCCCACAGAAACCGATGCAACCTGTCCGTGTAACGGATTGGTCTTGATTTGCTTGCGTTTGAGCATTTTTTGTACCGCCAGCGACAGTGCGACAAAACCGCCGGTAATCGCCGCCGTACGTGTGCCGCCATCCGCCTGCAACACATCGCAATCGACAGTGATGGTGTGTTCGCCCAAGGCCTTTAAATCAACCGCCGCTCTTAGCGAACGGGCAATCAGGCGCTGAATCTCCAGCGTCCGCCCGCCCTGTTTACCGTGGCTGGCTTCGCGACCCATCCGGGTATGGGTCGAACGCGGCAACATACCGTATTCTGCGGTAATCCAGCCTTCGCCTTTGCCTTTAAGAAAGCGCGGGACGCTTCTGTCGACACTGGCAGTGCACAGCACTCGGGTATCGCCGAATTCAACCAGGACAGATCCTTCTGCATGTTTGGTAAAACCGCAGGTAAATTTTATGTCTCTTAGTTGATCCGGGTTACGTCCGCTTGGTCTCATGTATATTCCGATAAAATGAAAACCGCACAGTATACCTGAACGGCGTACTATCCGGCTTTGCAATTTAGAATAATCAATCGCCGGCAAGCGCCCGCTGCAACTCGGCAACCGATTGCGGACGATTTTCCGGCTGCAACGCCATGGCCCAGTCGACGGCTTTTAACAGATGTTCCGGGAATTTTCGTTTAAACGCCTTGACTGCGGGAACCAGCGTGTCCTGCTGCAGTCTGTCCTGTGCCGGAACCGGTATTTTATTCTCCAGGCAATTGCGCATACTCGCGCCCACCGCATAAATATCCGTCCACGGACCCAGTTGCGTACTCAGGTCATGCTGCTCTATCGGCGAAAAACCTTTAGTCAAAATCTTGCTTTGCTTGCCCATATGGGATTTCGGAAAACTCTGGATTGCGCCAAAATCCAGCAATAACGCATCATTGCCCGGCCGCACCAGAATGTTGGAGGGTTTAATATCCAGATGGATAAACTGCTGGCTATGAATGTGACCTAATCCTGCCAATAACGAATTGAACAAGGACAATAAAAAATCTTCGGAAACAGGCAGCGATTTATTGTGTAACAGTTTATCAAGCGTCACGCCGTAGTCATAAGTCATCACCATATAAACGGTGGAGTTGGCTTTAAAAAAACCGACAACCTCGACAATATTAGGATGTTTTAACGTCGATAAAACCTTCGCTTCTTCAAAAAATAATACCCGGCCGCGCTTGAACAAAGCTGCGGCCTCTTCACTGTTGGCGACAACCGCATTGTTCCAGGTTCGGTGGGCAAATTTTCGAGGCAGATATTCTTTAATCGCGACTTGAACCTGATCCGCTATTTGCCTGGCCAGATAAACCGAACTGAAACCGCCGTGCGCCAGTTCACGCTCAATCACATACTGGTCTATAATGGTGCCGGTTTGCAGATAATTCCACTCTTTGGGATAAGTATGCGGATCGTAATATTCAGCCATTGTGTTGTTTGTTTGTACGTGAGCAGCCCGTTAATTATAGGTGAAAAATGATTAGAAGCATGACCGCATTTGCCGGCAACGAAACAGAAATCGGCGACTTGACCATAAGCTGCGAATTGCGCTCAGTCAATCACCGATACTGCGATATTACCTTCAGGCTGCCGGACCGGCTGCGTTTTATTGAAGCCGATCTGCGCTCAGCTATCGCCGCAAAGATCAATCGGGGCAAAGTTGAATGCACGTTGAGCTACAAAAAACAGGTTAAAAACGGACAAAGCTTCATTATTAATACCGATGCGGTAACCACACTGCTTGCCGCAGCTTCCAGCATAGAGCAGCAAATGCTCGCCCCATTATCCTTTTCGGCTCTGGATGTGCTGGCATTTCCCGGTATCCAGCAGGAACCGGATATTGATAAAGAACAGCTTAATCTGGGTATTACAACTCTCGTCGATCAAACGTTAGCACAACTGTTGGAGGCGCGAGAAAGAGAAGGCGCCCAACTTAAATTCCTGATCGAAGAACGTTGCGCAAAAATGCTGGTTTTTGTCGTTTTAGCGGGCAAACGCATGCCGGAAGTATTGTTGCTGATTCGTAATAAACTGAAAGACCGGATTACCGAGCTGGTCGCACAGCCCGATTTTGATCGTCTGGAGCAGGAACTGGTTCTTCTGACTCAAAAACTGGATATCACGGAAGAACTCGATAGGCTGGAAACTCATATTACTGAAGTGTTGCGGGTGCTCAGCCAAAAAGAGCCAGTCGGCAGAAGGCTGGATTTTTTAATGCAGGAGTTGAACCGCGAAGCCAATACCTTAGGCTCTAAATCGACCGATAAGGAAATGACCAAAATAGCCATCGAGCTTAAAGTGCTGATCGAGCAAATGCGAGAACAGATACAAAATATAGAGTAGTGCTTCAAACTACTCTTAAACCCCTCTACAAGCTGCGGACCTCGCGGCTTGCCTTGATTTCCCTAAAGGTAAATTGCCGTAACCAGGCAGTGTGCCGACTGCGGCGTTGTTCATTATTACGCTGATGCGCAGTTCCCATGAACAACAGTGTCAGCAATTGCTTTCATGCTATACTCAAAATCGGTGATAAGTTTATTAACGCTGCGGCAGCCCTTACCATTACCTGCTTGCGGATTGACGCCTAAAAAGAACCCAACTTCATGGCACGCTTAAAAAAAACAAAGGTTATTTGGATAGCTGCCACTGCGTTGGTCTATTACTTTTTAGCCTACTTCGGGATGGCGTTATTTGCCCTTAAGCCAAGTAATATCACATTGCTTTGGCTGCCGTCCGGGATTGCCCTGGTCATGTGTATTCATTGGGGTTATCGAGCTGTCCCTTTCATTGTTCTGGCCAGTTTTGCGGCAAATTTTTCAGGCATGTCCGCACTTTCCGGGTCAGGTCCGTTTTTACATACGATAGTAGCAGCGGTCGCAGACGGCATGGTTGGGATTATAGCCATGCACTGTTTGAAGCATTTCTTACCCAATAGGCTTACACGCACTCATGATCTGGTTCCGTTTGGGTTTTGGGTTTGCATTGTCCCGACTTCAATAACAAGCATCATTCTGTCTATTAATTTGGCTGTCGGCGGTTATATCTCATGGGATGAAACCGAAAAGTTTTTCTTCATGCTGGTGTTGGCCGATAGCCTCGGCATTTTGCTGGTTTACCAAGTTTATCAAGGCTGGCATGATGATGAAAAAATAAGCCAAGCGGAATGGAAGTGGCTGATTGGAGTAACGCTGGCCATGGCCGTCTTATTAATGCTCGGCTTTACGCTATTACCGGGAGCGGTCTTTTTTATCGTGCCGGTATTGTTAGTACTTTCGTTCAATGCGAATTTATTTGGCGTCGCAACGATAAGCTCCTTATCTTTAATGAGCATCATCGTTGCCACCGCGCATAATACCGGTCCGTTCGAAGTAAGCGATCAGGCGGATTCAAATTTTCGACTGATGGCCTTCGTATTTTCGAGCGCGTTGACCATACTCGGAATCGCTTTGCAAAACAGACAGCTGACTTCAATTAAACGCTCCAGTGAGACATGGAAAGATGCTGCTGAACATGATCCTTTGACCGGGCTGATTAACAGGCGCGCTTTTCTACCGCGCTTGCAAAACGAGCATCAGCGTGCTTTACGTACCGGTAATACTTATACTTTTGCAATGCTTGACCTGGATCATTTCAAAGCGATCAATGATGTCTATGGACATCATTGCGGAGATGATGTGTTATGTGCGCTTGCAGCCGTTATGATCGAAAATTGCCGCTCTATCGATGCGGTAGTACGCATGGGGGGTGAAGAATTTGGTATCCTGTTTCCCGAGTGTACCAGCGATGAATCATTAATTGCGCTAGAGCGTATACGCCAGAGATTCGAAAGCAGCTCGGTGAAAGCCGGCGGAAAATTGATTTCCGTCACTGTTAGCATTGGAGTCTCATCGTTAGTAAATTTTCAGGAAAAAGATACTGAAGTGATTGAGCGGGCCGATAGAGCGCTCTACGAGGCCAAAGAGAAAGGACGCAACCAAATAGTGGTAAAGTTTTAAGCTGATAGTTTAAACAACCGGCAGGTATGTTTGAATTCATTGAAACAAGTATTGGATCTTAAAATGGCCGAATTTTGAAACAAGCGATAAGCACGGTGTGTTAGCGGCATGACGGTTTAAATTGCAATTAAATAGAGAATTCCTTATGACCATTCAAGAGGAACGAAAAAGGGAAAACATAATGAAGCCTCCCAACAACTTATATCGATTTTCTCGCAGCCTCTGGCTGACTTTGGCGATGTTTGTCGTTTTCGCCATTCTTTTTGCGATATACGTCCGATCGGAGAAACAGATTGATCGCGCCAATGAGTTGCGGCTTCAATCTTACTTGTTGGCTGACGAATTGCGCCAGTCGTCAGATGATCTTACCCGTATGGTGCGCAGCTATGTCATCACCGGCCGGCTCATTTATAAACAACATTACCAGGAAATCCTCGATATCCGCGACGGCAAGATACCCCGTCCAGTCGATTATCAGAATATTTATTGGGATTTGGTGCTGGCTGATGACCAACGGCCCCGGCCGGACAGCGGACAGAAGATTGCACTGCTGGACCTGATGCGGCAAACCGGTTTTACCGAGGAAGAATTTGCCAAACTGGCAAAAGCCAAGGCCAATTCGGATGAACTCTCCAACGTTGAATTCGCTGCAATGAAGCTGATCGAATCCACTGCCACACCGACCGACATCAATCGCCTCAAGGCAAGCCAAATGTTGCGTGATGCCGCTTATCTTCAAGCCAAGGCTGATATCATGCGGCCGATCAGCGAGCTTTACCAGCTGATGAATCAACGTACCCTGGATGCGGTCCATATTGCAGAGACGAACGCCATGTTTTTGCGCATGGCGTTCGTCTCATCCGGTTTGCTGCTGCTATTCATGCTATCGCGTGCATATCGGGTCTTGCATACCATACTGGGTGCATCGGTGGATGAGCTGTATGGTCGTATTAACTGCATAGGGCGAGGCGATTTTATATCCGTCATTCCTGTCGCACGAGGCATGGAAAACAGCGTGCTGGGCTGGCTGTCGGAAACGCAAACCAAGCTTGCCAGAAATGATGCTCAGCGCAAGGAGGCCGAACTGAGAAATGAGCGCATGACCCAGCTTTATGCCGCATTGAGCCAGTGCAACCAAGCTATTGTGCGCTGCAGTAATGAAGAAGAGCTGTTTGCGCAAATTTGCTGTGATGCGGTGACTTTCGGCGGAATGAAGATGTCATGGATAGGCCTGTTAGACGAGCAAAAACAGCTTAAACCGGTTGCGTCTTACGGCAGCGGCACAGAATACCTGGAAGGGCTTCAAATCTCGGTTGATGAAAATGAAGTGTCCGGGCGAGGCCCAACCGGAACATCTATGCGTGAAAATCGTCCTTTCTGGTGTCAGGACTTTCAGCATGATCCTGCAACGGCACACTGGCACGAGCGCGCTGAAAAGTTCGGTTGGGGAGCATCAGCCGCTCTGCCTTTACACAGAAACAGCGTAGTCGTTGGCGTTTTCACACTTTATTCCTCCGAGATCAATGCTTTTGATCAAGCCGCACGCAACCTGCTGGTTGAAATGGCGATGGATATCGACTATGCGCTGAACAGCTTTGAGCGCGAGGCGCAGCGGAAGCAGGCCGAAAGTTCACTGGCAGATTCACATCGCCTGCTTAAAATGATTATCGACACCGCGCCGATACGTGTTTTCTGGAAAGATACGGAATTACGTTATATGGGCTGTAATCCGGCTTTTGCCAAAGATGCCGGAGAAGTTTCAGCGCAGGATATCATCGGCAAAGATGACTATCAGTTGGCCTGGAAAGAGCAGGCCGAAGATTATCGAGCCGATGACCGGCGGGTCATGGATTCAAATATTCCTAAGCTTGGGTTTGAAGAGCAGCAGACCACATTGGACGGAAGCAACATCTGGCTACGTACATCCAAAGTGCCGCTTCAGAATGAGGCTAACGAAACTATCGGTATATTAGGTATATATGACGATATAACCGAGCAAAAACATATTGAGGAACGAATTCATTATCTGGCGAATTTCGATCCGCTGACCGGCTTGCCGAACCGCACCCAACTGAACGATCATCTTGAATATGCCCTCGGTTTGGCGAAGCGCAGCAACGGGCATTTGGCGCTCATGTTTCTCGATCTCGACCATTTCAAAGATATCAATGATTCGCTCGGTCATAGCATCGGCGATGCATTGTTGATTGAGCTGGCGAAGCGTTTGCGTCTGGTGCTGAGAACAGAGGACATGGTGACACGTTTGGGCGGTGACGAATTTATTTTGTTATTGCCGGGGATCGATGCCGTCGGTGCCGGGCGTGTGGCGCAAAAGTTACTGGATGCCATTGCGGAGTCTTATTGGATCGAACTCTATGATTTGGCTCTGACGGCGTCGATCGGTATTGCGCTCTACCCGGAAGACGGCGGCGATCTGGAAACTCTCTCCAAGTGCGCAGATGCAGCTATGTACCGCGCCAAACAGGAAGGCCGCCAATGCTATCGTTTCTTTACCCAGGAAATGCAAGGGCGTTCGGCACGCAACCTGCAATTGGTGAATGCGCTGCATCATGCACTGGAACGTAATCAATTATATATCCATTACCAGCCGCAAGTGGCCATGCAAGACCGCCATGTCATTGGGGCCGAGGCCTTACTACGCTGGCAACATCCTGAACTGGGCATGGTGTCTCCGGCAGAATTTATTCCAGTTGCGGAAAGCAGTGGGTTGATCCTGCCGATCGGCGAATGGGTATTAAGGTGCGCCGTGCGGCAGGCAAAAGCCTGGGTGGATGATGGTTTCGGTCCATTGATTATGGCAGTAAACCTGTCCGCGGTGCAGTTCCGTCATCCCGATTTGCCCGAGCTGGTGACTCGCATCCTTGATGAGGAAGGTTTGCCTCCCGAGTATCTGGAGCTGGAGCTGACCGAAAGCGTGGCGATGCACAACCCGCAAGATGCGATCGAGATAATGAACAATTTACATGAGCGCGGTATTCGTATGTCGATTGATGACTTCGGTACCGGCTATTCATCGCTGAGTTATCTGAAGAAATTCAAGGTGTATAAGCTCAAGATCGACCAGTCCTTTGTCCGCGATATCAGCACCGACCCGGAAGACAAGGCTATCGTCAGCGCCATTATTAATTTGGCGAAGAGCCTCGGCCTGCAAACCATTGCCGAAGGCGTGGAAACCTCAGGGCAGCTGGCGTTCCTGCGTGATCAGGAGTGTGACGAGATGCAGGGTTATCTGTTCAGCAAACCGGTACCGGCTAAGCAGTTTGAAGCATTATTGAAGCAGGGCTTTGTTGTCTGATCAGACAACAAAGTCTATTTGCCGGCCATGACGCATAAATCTTAAGGATAAAAGCGCATTCCGTATTGACGTTGAAAGGATACTGAAAGGTTACAATGGTAAACTGATGTGCCGAAACGATTTTGAAGCGGGCATGAACAGGCTTGGTTTGCAGGCGCTTACATTTTGCAGTCTGCCATGATCGGTAAAAACTATTTATAGTTTACAATTGCTAACCTTTGAAACGACCAGACAATAGAGCATAAGGAATACTATAACCATGGGGATACTCAGTATATTGCTCTGGACTCCGGCTGCCGGAGTTTTGCTTCTGGCCTTAACTCCGGGCCAGCACATTCAGCTAATCCGCTATATCGCAAATCTGTTTACCACTATCGCTTTTTTATTGGTCTGCTGGTTACTTAGCATTTATGACGCGCACGATGCGGAGTTGCAGTTTAATGAATATTTTCCGCTTAATCCGAAGTTAGGCAGTGCTTATGCGTTGGGCATAGACGGTTTATCGATGCCGATGCTGGTGCTGGCGACCTTACTGACGTCGATAGCCTTGCTGGCCTCATTTACCGTGTCCAGTAGCGTCAAGGGCTATCATATTTGCATACTGTTGCTTGAATTCGGGATGCTGGGTGTGTTTTTGGCTCAGGATTGGGCATTGTTCTATATCTTCTGGGAAGTCACTTTAATTCCCCTGTTTTTCCTGATTGGCCGCTGGGGCGGCAAACGGCGGCACACGGCCAGTTTAAATTTTGTACTGTACACGATGGGCGGCTCGATTTTTATGCTGATCAGCCTGTTGGCGATCAGTCAGTACGATCTTGAACACGGCGGCTCTTTAATGTCTTCGATGCATCAGGCGGCGCAAGACATGCCACGGGTTGAGCAGGTTTTAGTGCTGCTGGGTTTTGTGATCGGTTTCGGCGTAAAAATGCCGATTTTTCCGTTGCACGGCTGGTTACCGCTGGCTCATGTCGAAGCGCCCAGTCCGGTCAGTATTTTGCTGTCCGGCATTTTGCTGAAAATGGGTGCTTACGGTTTGATCAGGGCGGTGGTAATGCTGCCTGAGGCTGCAAAACTACTGCAACCGTTCCTGATTTTCCTGGGATTGTTCGGCATGCTTTATGGAGGCCTGTTGGCCTGGCGGCAAAGCGATCTTAAAGCCATGGTTGCCTATTCTTCAATCAGCCATATGGGTGTTGTCTTGCTGGGCATCGCAACCTTGAACCAGATCGGCATTACCGGCGCAGTTCTGCAAATGACCGCACACGGCCTGATTGCCGGGGCGCTGTTTCTGCTGGTCGGTCTGTTGTATGAGCGCACCCACACCCGCAACATCCAGGATTACAGTTCGTTGATTCAGGTGATGCCGCGTTTTGCGCTGTTCATGACCTTAACCTTGTTGGCGGCGATGGGACTGCCGGGCTCGGTCGGTTTTATTGCCGAACTGCATACGCTGATTGGCGGCTATAGTTCATTAACCGGCGTCGGGCTCGGCATGGGCCTGATGGTGTTTTTCAGCATCAGCATTTTAATCGGAGCCGCCTACGCGCTGCGTACGATCAACTTGTTATTTACCGGGCCGGTAAAGCCGCAGATGCGGCAGATTGAAGACTTGAGAGCGCCGGAATTACTGGCTGCCGGAATACTGGTTGGGGGTGTTGTGCTGTTCGGCCTGTTGCCCGGCCCGCTGCTTGATTTATCCGCAGCCACGATCAGCCAGATGAACGGCGTGATCAGTCAACGGATTTTGTAGGAATTAGCCATGCAAGAGTCGTCTTTAGCATTACGCGAGCAAATCATCTCAGCGCTGAACCATCTGGATCACGTCCTGCCCGGGCAGGCGCCGATCCTCGATTTCGTACATCATAATACCTTGCATGGCTTCCAGCATCTGCCGTTTGACGAGGCTCTGGCGGCATTCGAGGCATTAACAGGCATTTGCTGTTATCTTCCCGAAGCGCAAAACCGGAGCTTTTATCGACAGGGCCGGATTAACGACAGCGATTTGTCCGCCGCATTTGCACAATGCCCGGACTTGCAGGCCGAGCAAATCGTTTGTAGCTTAAAAGGCAGAAGCCTCACTAGGCAGGATATTTACCGCATTGCACTGTTATTCGATCTGTCGGCGGTTAGCGTTAGTCAACTGAATTGGCAAATAGAAGAATTGGCGGCATTGGAGGCAGTGCAAGCCGATGTGCCCGAGCAGCTCCGGCAGCGATTCCAGGCAAATGGCGCTAATGTAATCCGGCCGTTATGGGAAAGTATTTTAACCAAGCTCGGTCTGGAGCAGGCGGCTTTGCATCCGGAAAACATGCTGGATCTATCGCAGGAACAGGCGGAAGACTGGTTGGCGCAAGCTCAGCAAAATGTCAATGTGGGAGCGGCTTCAGTCGCGACTGAAGTCGCTCCCACAACACATCAGCAAATGCGGCAACAGGCAGGCGTGGCACTGGATGAATTGCATGGACAAGTGGGCGGCAGCATCAGCTTGCGCGGTTTCATCCTGGCACTGACCGGCACAGACATACTCGATTTCATCCGGCCGCAGCTGATACGCTTTTGCGCATCAGGGCTGGATGAAGGCGTAGCGGCATGGCAGTTACCTGAGCGCAGCCGGTTAGGTCTTTATGCCGCCTGGCGGACAACGGTGCAGTATGACGCCAATCCTTTTTTACATGAATTGCGCGACTGGCAACAGATTATTGCCGAGTTATCCGAAGACCCGGTCGATACCATCATCCTGCAACTCGGTCACCTGGAAATACCGCAAACGCAGTGGGAAGACTATCTTCGCCGACTGGCTCTGGAAATACCCGGTTGGTCGGGGCTGATCAACTGGCGGCAGCATCACCTCAACTACCATACCGCCAATGACGCGAAGCCGACGCTGGCCGATTATCTAGCTATCCGCCTGACTTTGGACCGACTCTGGCTGAACCAGATTTGCCGCGATACCTGGAAAATCGAAGCCAAGCTCAGCTCAATCCACGGTTATTTTCGCAAAAACCTGTCGGAATTTATGGTGCGCAGTCGCCTGTATCAGGGCGATTTGCCGGAATATCTGGCTCACCGGGCGGAATCGCTGACCTTACATGCCGGTTCCGAGCGCTATGCCCGTAGCGACTGGCAGCAACTGGCCGACCTGATTTGTACTTGGCTGTGCAGTCCACTGGCGGACAAACAATCCGCCCACTCGCCGCAGAACAGCGGTTGGCGCTTGTTTCGGCTATGTCAGCATTTGGGGCTTAATGCCGCAGAACTGCAACAACTGGATGCCGATGATTTGCAAGCCATGTTGACTGTGCTGGATGAATTCAGCCTGACCGAGCGCAGCAAAGTCTGGCTGATCGCTTACGAGCATCATTATCGGGAGAGTTTTTTTCAGGCAATACGCGCCAACCATGAGCGCGGTCGCTGGGCTAAACGGCCGCAACGTCCCGACTCGCAAATCATCTTCTGTATGGATGACCGTGAAGAAGGTTTTCGCCGCCATCTTGAAGAACTGAATCCCGCTATTGAAACGCTGGGCGCAGCCGGTTTCTTCGGTGTTGCGATGTATTACAAGGGTCTGGACGACAGCAAAGTAACGCCGCTGTGTCCGGTAGTGGTGACGCCTGCGCACGAAGTCCGGGAAGCTCCCGTTGACGCTCTTCGCCAGCCTCCAGCAGCAGGGCTGGCATTGCTCAAGCATAACCGTGGCCTTAAGTTGACCCGCTGGTTTGCCAACCAGCTGCATCAAGGCTTACGCCGCAACCTGCTGTTGTCGCATCCGATTATCGATGCGATTGCGCCGGTCGCCCTGGCCGGATTACTGGCTAAATCGCTGTTTCCAAAATCCCAGCAAAGCCTGGTTTCCGGCATAGCAAGGTTAGTTAAACCGGAGGTTAAAACGCAATTGCAATTTACGTCGACGGATACTTCGACGCTTGCAACGCCCGAGCGTCCCAAGCTGGGCTTTACCGATAGCGAACAGGCAGACCGGGTTGCAGGGTTTTTGCGTAATACCGGCCTGACCTACGGCTTTTCGGAACTGATCGTGTTGATGGGACACGGTTCGATCAGCCAGAATAATCCGCATTTGGCGGCTTACGACTGCGGCGCTTGTAGCGGTCGGCACGGCGGACCCAATGCGAGAGTGTTTGCGGCGATGGCCAATCGCCCTGAAATACGCGGATTGTTAGCGGAACGCGGCATTAATATCCCGTCCGATACCTGGTTTATCGGCGCTGAGCATAACACCTGCAATGAACAAATCAGCTGGTACGACCTGGATCAGGTTCCGGGCGTACGGCTGGACAGGCTAAAAAAATTACAGCAGGAATTGCAGCATGCCCGGCAGATGTCGGCGCACGAGCGTTGCCGCCGATTGGCTTCGGCGCCGCGTAACCCGATGCCTGAACAGGCGCTGGCGCATATTGAACAGCGCGCCGCGGATTTCTCACAAGCACGGCCTGAACTCGGCCACGCTACCAATGCCGCTGCTGTTATAGGCCGTCGTTCTTTAACACAAGGTGCGTTTTTTGACCGCAGGGCGTTTTTGATTTCCTACGATCCGACCCAGGATCCGGAAGGTAACGTGCTGGAAGGTATTTTGCTGAATGTCGCCCCGGTCGGCGCGGGCATTAACCTGGAATATTATTTTTCCACCGTCAATAACGAGCGTTTTGGCTGCGGTTCAAAAGTGCCGCATAACGTCACCGGTTTTTTTGGCGTCATGGAAGGCGCGAGCAGCGATTTACGCACCGGATTGCCGAAACAAATGATTGAAATCCATGAGCCGATGCGCTTGCAGATTCTGGTCGAAGCCAAAACATCGGTGTTGGAGCAAATTTATCATCGTCAGGAATCTATACGGGAGCTGGTAGCTGGCGGTTGGGTGCATCTGGGAGCTAAAGACCCGGATAGTGGCGAAATTTACCTGTTCCAGGCAGCCCCTTCGACAGATTCAGGACAAGTGCAAGGATTCGTGCGTTGGCAATCTAAATCAAAAGACCTGCCGGTTCGCGATAACTCACCGGATTGTTACCGGGATCAAACCCTGCCGGTAGCGCCGGTATTGATCAAACAAGTCCAGGACAGGCCTGAACAGTTTGGAGTCGTTTAATGGATGCCTTAGTCGTTTTAATCCCGTTAATGCCGCTGATCTCTGCTTTGGTTATCGGCATCGGCCATCTGTTTGGCGCAATAAGTGGCGAACAAAGCGAAACCGTGACCGCCGACATTGCAAGCTGGACCGTTTTTATGTCCAGCCTGCTGGCCCTGACTTTGCTGGGTGCCGACTTGCTGGGCAAGAATACCGGCTCATACAATGTAGGGCATTGGCTGGACAGCGAGATGCTGAATATCCAGATGAACTTTATCACCACCGGTTTTAATGTCCGTCTGGCGGCGCTGTTTTCAGTGCTGTTAGCTATCGTCGTCCATTTTTCGATTAACTATATGCACCGGGAAGCCGGTTATCACCGGTTCTTTTTTATCCTGAGCCTGTTTGCTTCGGCAATACTGCTGCTGGTGCTGGCGGGTAACGTGGTCGGCACTTTTATAGGCTGGGAAATTGCCGGATTATGTTCCTATTTTTTAATAGCCTACGCTTATGACCGGCCTGTTGCCGCCGCAAATGCGACGCGGGTTTTTGTTACCAATCGTATCGGCGATGCCGGATTTATTTTGGGCGTGGGTTTGAGCTATGCCTGGGTTGATAGCGTTAACTGGGGCGCTATCAATGCAGCCTCTGCACAGCTGACTCCAGGCGAAGCCGCCGCGATTGCGCTGTGCTTTGCGGTAGCCGCTTTTGCCAAGTCTGCTCAGCTGCCGTTCACTCCCTGGCTGGCGCGGGCAATGGAAGGACCTACGCCGTCCAGTGCGGTATTTTACGGTGCCGTTATGGTACATGCCGGTGTCTATCTGGTTATTTTGCTAAGACCGGTTTTCGAACAAGCGCCATTGGCCATGGCGGTTGTCGCTGTCGTGGGCCTGATGACGGCCGTTTATAGTTATGTGGTCGGGCTGACCCAGACCGATGTTAAAAGCTCGTTGATTTTTGCGACATCCGGCCAATTGGGTTTGATGTTTCTGGAATGCGGCCTGGGATTTTGGCAATTGGCCGGCTGGCATCTTTGCGCTCATGCTGTGGTGAGGGGCTATCAATTCCTGACTGCGCCGTCGCTGATGCATAATATGCAGGGTAATTATAGAGAGACTTCGCGGCGTAAAGCTTCCGCTCATGCTCAAGCCTACCACCTACGTCGTGTAGGGGACGTCCCAGCTTGGGTTTATGTCGCTTCTTTGCAGCGTTTCTGGCTGGACCAGATTACCGATTGGGCGCTGGTCAAACCGGTACGCGGCCTGGCGCATGACCTCAGCTATTTTGACGATCATATCGTCGACCGGGTCATGGGGATTCCGGCTCCGGCAATCCGGGCAATATCGTCGCTGGCGCAACTGGAAGAGCGGATGATTGGCGCGCAATTGGATAATGACTCCGATAAATTTGCCCAAGGCAGCGGTTTGGCAGGAAAGCTCACCGAATGGATGGCGGCCGTGCTGCACTGGTTCGAGGATCGTTTTGTATTGCGCGGCATCGGCAAAAATGCAATCAATTACGGCCGGGAGCTTGGACATATTGCCAACAAGTTTGAACAATCAGTACTCAGACCCCGCTATCTGGTATTGTTTGTGTTTATAACATTGCTAGTCGCATTTTGAGGTGCTGATGGATATTACTGTGACCTCCTGGTCGGAATCGGCGGCTTTCCCATTACTCACTGCCCTGACGCTGGTGCCTCTGGCGGCGATGATCGCTATTATTTTTTCCCGGACAGCGAAAATTGCGCTGGGTTTCGGCTTTGCCGGAGCGTCGCTGACGCTATTACTTAGCATCTATCTGCTGACTGTTTTCGATTCCGCCACGCCCGGCATTCATCTGGTTGAACAGGTGCATTTTGCAGGTCTTAGTTACCGTGTCGGCGTTGATGGCACCAATGTTTTATTTATCCCGCTGACCGCTGTCTTAACCTTGCTGGCGTTAATTTATACCTTGATCACCCGGCATGTGACCGACCGGCTGTTTATTGCCTGCCTGCTGGGTTATGAAACCGTATTGATCGGCGCATTTGCCGCGCTGAATGTGATGCAGTTCTGGCTATGGTGCGTGCTGGAACTGATTCCTGTGGCGCTGTTGACGATTCACGCCGGCACCGGGCAAAACCGGCGCTGGGTCGTCGTGCAATTGTTGCAATACTGGGTCAGCGGTTTGCTGATGACGCTGGCCGGATTTTTGTTGCTGGCTTTCGGTTTAATCGATGCCGAACATGCGCTGACTTTCGATTGGCTGACGCTTAAACAGAATAATGCTTATCTGCATGATGAGGTCCTGATTTTTGTTTTGCTGTTTTTCGGCTTTGCGGTTCGCATGCCGTTATTCCCATTTCACGGCTGGTTGCCGGTATTGGCGGAACAAGGCACCGTCGCCAGTGCGGTCATTTATCTGGTGGGTTTGAAACTGGGCATTTATGCGGTTATTCGTTTCATTTTACCGATGGTGCCCGGTGTTGCCGAACAATGGGCCGGATTTGTGGTCACGCTGGGCTTGATCAGCATTTTTTACGGCGCGTTGCTGGCGCTGATGCAGATAAACATTCGCCGCTTATTGGCTTTTGCGGTCATCAGTCAAACAGGAATGCTGGTCATCGGCACATTCTGTTTTAACGAGAACGGCCTGGAAGGCAGCCTGTTGCTGTCAGTGGCATATGGTCTGGCGATGGCGGGCATGTTGTTCAGCGTCGGCCTGATTTATGAGCGCTGTAGAACCGCGTATCTGCCGCGTCTGGGCGGATTGTTCGATACCAACGGCACTCTGGCGTTGTTGTTTTTGATTTCTGCGCTGAGCACCATGGTCATGCCTGGTACGCCCGGATTCGATGCGGCGCATTTACTGGTTGAAGGGATTATTGAGGAAGACGGCTGGTTGCTTGCAATTGCAATTTTGGTTGGCAACGTTATGTCTGCGGGATTCCTGTTATGGGCATTCCAGCGAGTTTTCATGGCAAATCCCAAGCGTGCCAGACAGCCTTATAATTGCGCGCACCATCCGGTTTGGAAAGAACGCTTCATTACTGTGATGATTTGCCTGTTGCTGATCGGTACCGGTTTTTATACGACGCCGTGGCTGAATTTTATAGACCAGGATGCGGCCGCTATCGGCAAGCAATTTCCTATGCATGGCGCACAATCGCCTGTCGACGATAAAGAAGTTCAAGCTCCTCGCATACCTGCTGTAGGCGATACGAGTACTAAGGACGGCCAACATGAGTAATGCAAGTTTTCCCGTTTTAAGCCTGATTATTTGTCTGCCTTTATTAGGCGCATTTACTGTAGCCGTTACTCGTAACATCCGGCTGGCCAAGAACATTGCGCTGTTATTTGCCGGGCTGGAATTAATCGCAACAGGGGGAGTGGTGCGGTTGTTTAATGCCGATATCGGCAAGAGCTTTCAACTGGTCGAACGCTACGTCTGGATACCGAACCTGAATATCGAATACCTGATCGGCATCGACGGTATTTCAGCATTGTTTTTGCCGATGTCCGCGTTGTTGACGTTAATGGCGATCATCGCTTCATGGAATTCGGTGCAATATCTGACCCGTTTCCATTTTGCGCTATTACTGGCATTGGAAGGCATCACCATCGGCGTATTTTTGGCGTTGGATATGGCGCTGTTCTTTTTGTTCTGGGAACTGACCCTGCCGCCTATTTTCTTCTTGATCGGCTTATGGGGTATCGGTTCGGAACGGCGTAGCGCGGCAATGAAATACACCTTGTTTATGCTGTTTGGCGGCGTGCCGTTACTGTTTGCGATCATCATCTTGGCAGTCAATCACGCCACCGTAACGGGCGGCAGTATTCCGCAAGACCTGGCTTTCAGCCTGCCGGTATTATTGGAAACGCCATTGCCCGATAACCTGCAAACGTTGGTATTCTTGTTATTACTGCTCGGTTTTGCGGTTAAAGCGCCATTGGTGCCGTTTCATACCTGGTTGCCCACTGTCGCAATGGAAGGTCCGACGCAGTTAACCGCACTATTGACCGGCTTGAAACTCGGCGCTTTCGGCATCATCCGTTTTGCGATGCCGATGGTGCCTTCCGCTTCTGTCCAGTACAGCTGGGTGTTGGGCATATTCGGCGCGATAACGTTGGTGTACAGCGCATTGATTGCGTTACAACAAACCAACTTGCGCCGTTTATTGGCCTATGCCAGCGTCAGCCATGTCGGCCTGGTCATCGTCGGTATTGCATCCTTGAATATGCAGGGCATACAGGGAGCAATTTTTCAATTGCTGAACTTCACAATGGTTGCCGGTTCCCTAATGTTGGTGGCCGGTTTTATCCAGCATCGCTTGGGCAGTACCGAGGCCATCCATCTGGGCGGCTTGGCTAAAGTAATGCCGCGGCTGACCTGTTTTTATTTTTTGTTTGCGCTGGCCAGCATAGGCGTACCCGGAACCAGCGGTTTCCCGGCCGAATTATTGTTAATAGTCAGTACCATGCTGGCGCACCCCGGCATCAGCATCGCAGCCTTGGTTGGGGTAGTGCTCAGCGCGGCTTATATGCTGTCGTTTACCCGCCGCGCTTTCTTCGGTCCCGTCACCCAGGATAGCGTCAGGCAGGTGCAGGATTTGCGCCCGCGTGAATTAATGCTGCTTTGCATATCGGCATTGTTGATATTGGGTTTTGGCTTTTTTCCGAATAATGTACTGAAAATCAATCGGGCAACGGCAGAGGTTTGGTTAAGCCGGTTAACGGATCAGCCGGTAGTGGCTAACGGGGTTGAGCAGGATTAAATCTACTTATACTTGTGTAAAGCTTGGAAATGGCGGGTGCGAAAAGCATGCTTGCATAACTGCTTGGTTTACCAAAACAAATTTATATCGTAATGACGGAAGACAGTATCGGCACTGGCTAGATTTAGATTTTCCAATTTAGACTGAATTAACAGCAGTCTATCGAAAGGTCTTTATGGTGGGCAGGTAAATCAGTCAATGCAAAAATATGATGCGTTTCAATAGGTAATATTTGCAAACCATTATTAACGCGTTGCTCTTCAATTAAAGTGCTGAGCGGTAACGCAAGATCGAGTTTCCCTAATTGATGCTTAATTTGCATTTCCCAAATGCTAACGATGCTTAAAAATATATCGTTGTTTATGTCGTAATACGCCGCTAATACTTTTTCAGGGATTTTTCTGGCGCATTTCTAAGCTATAAAAAAGCATGAGTATCCAGCAAGATATTCATTTTTCACCTAGCCAAAAGTCATCGGCTAACGGTTCATCAAAATCATCATGAAGCACAATTTTATCTTTATATTCGCCTACGGTTCTTTTTTTAATGAACTGTTTTTGTTGTTGTTTGCGTAAAAAAGCAACAGAATCGGAGACTTGCTTTTGCAATTCCGGCGGTAAGATTTCAATTTCCTGTAATAGTTCTTGGCTGCGCATTAGCATTCTCCCGTTTATTTATTAATATAACCCATTGCGGTCTTTAATAGCCTATTTCAATTATTCTACATCGCCAAAGGCCCAGCTATCCTCTCAAATCTCCATTAAAAACAGCTTGCATTCAAAATTTCTGCGTACTAAAGTTCGCTTTGATATAAATCAAAGGGAATAAACCAGTGACCGGCGCAACAATGCCAAAGCGGGTTATCGTATATGCCAAGGAAAGCGGAAAGGAGCCTTTTACCGAGTGGCTTTATAGCTTGCGGGATGCCATTGTTCGAAAACGCGTCCTTGCTCGCGTTTCCCGTTTGCAACAAGGCAACTATGGAGATTGTGAGCCGGCCGGCGAAGGGGTTAGCGAATTGCGATTATTTTTCGGTTCCAGCTACAGAGTTTATTTCGGAGAACAGGATAACCAAATTGTCGTCCTGCTCTGCGGTGGCGACAAGGGAAGCCAAAGCAAAGACATTAATCAAGCCAAAATCTATTGGCAGGAGTATCTAAACCATGAGCACTTATAGAACGATTGGCGAAGTTGAAGAACAATACCTTCGCGACCATCCGGAGGAAGTGGACGATTATATTACCGTCCTCTTCGACGAATATGCTGAAAGCGGGGATACCGCTGCCTTGTTGTCCTCCCTGCGTGTGGTCAGTCGAGTAAAAGGGGTAAGCCGAGTTGCGGAAGTTTCCGGCTTAAGCCGCAAGGGTGTGCAAAAAGCCCTTTCAGAAAACGGCAATCCTCAATTTAGCAGCGTCAACGCCATTATGCATGCGATGGGCTACCGGCTGACTCCGCAAAAACTTCCTGCGGAGAATCATACTTCTTAATCTTTAAGGAACGTGTTGAATTTGTTCGTGCTGTTGAAGTTCGGTAGAAGGGGCGCGATGCGCCCTTTCACAGTCTGCTGAAATCATGCCACCTCACGCGCCGCCTCTTCAATAACGCTATCAGGTACACCAAGCTTTTTTAGTGCCGCAATCAACTTGGCTTCCTTGCTCAAGGCAAACTGCGCCTCGTCGCGGCGCAAACCCTCGCTGATGTATGACTTTAATAATGGCTGATAGCCGGAAAAGCCTTTGCAAGGTGCAATAACTTTCATGGATTCCACCACATCGACCGGAATGCGTAAAGTAATCGAAGTCATGGGGCGGTCTTTAGTTAAGCGTTTTTTAACTGTGTCAGAAATCATAAGCATTGCGCTCCGTTAGCGTGGTCTTGCGGGCCGAAATTATCCGGATAAACTCACCTTCAACCTCAATATGCACAACAAACAGCAAGCGGCCTTTTTCATCGTAGCCGATAACCGCACAAGCGATTCATGATTACGGACTGCATCAACCAGTTTTAAAAATGGGCCAAAGAAAGCTTCGGCAGCTTGGTCGAAAGTAATTCCAGCATATTTGATTGCATTCGCCGCGGCTTTGCGGGCATTCCAAACAAAGCTGACGCCGTTTTTCTCGTAGTGAACATCCATGTAAACAAGATTAATATAATGTATTGCCTTTGTAAATACAAATGGCGGATAGCTTGTTTGGTTTATCGAATTATGGAGATGGTGAAATCAACCAAATCCAGGCAATAGCTCTTCGTCAGCTGATTCTTTGGTGTTCCGTGATGGCAAGTTTGGAGTTCATCGCGCTATTGAAGTTTGAAAATGCCAAGCATAAAAAGCATGCCTGACCTACAGGACTACTTGGCTATCTCACTAATAGATAATGAATAACGCACATCCAATTTATTTGGGATTTTAATAGAATATATATTATTGCGACCCATAAAGGAATCCAAGATAACCGGCGATACAACTTTAGATCTTTCTTCAAAGTTAAATTTGTTTTTTCTAGCGACTCAATTACTTCTTTTAGTTCTTGCTTTATGCCGGAAAACTCTTCATTTCTTTCTTTGTAGTATTCTGAAAATGCCAAGTCACAACTTGACTTTATATTTAACAAATTCGTTTCTTGGGCTTTAATAGCTAACAACATTAAATAGGTAGTTAACCCGCTCCCGATGAAATAAAACCAGTTTGCAATCGATGAGTCTTGTTTTTCAAGCATCACAACTCCAGCAATAACAATCGGTAAGCTAAATAATTTGGCGCTTAAGCTGGCGACAACATCTGTCATTTTTTGAGAAAATGAGGCTTGTTTTTCTGCAATTTCTGTTTTTAGCTTTTGAAATGAGAATCCATTGATATAGTTTTCCCAAGATTTTCTGAAATTCTCTAGTACATCGTCCCAATGATGTACTAAATAATTAAAAGAATCTTTGTCAGTGGGGGATTTTTTGATAATTTCAGCAAGCGCTATACGAAATGTAGCGATACGCTCTAAAGCATGTAAGCGATTATTTGCTTGCTCATTGATGATGCTATCAATAATGCTAATATCGGGATTGAATCCCAGCATTTCAGTTGATAATCGTGTCTCCAATACTACAGGATAAAATGTCTTATCTTCGTTACTTGGAACAACAAACACTAGACGAAATGGGCCAGAAGTTATTTTTTCATCATGATAATGAGCGATTTCTCCTAGTTTATTAATTAAATTACAAATGGCTAAAACATTAGTTAATTCGACAGTGCTATCTGTATCGCCAACAAGTAAATCTTCTTTAATGAGATAGGTGTTTGATGTTAATGAACCACGTGATAATGATTCGGCTGTAGCAACCCATTGTTCGAGACTGTCATAGAATTTTCCATTCTCAGTTTGAGGTAAGCTAACAGTGATTGTTATAAGGGCATTAATGGTTATTTGTGGGAAGTCTTCATTTGATTCAGTTTCGTATACGTCTTTATCAATATCTATCCTCAAATCGAACTTTTTGCACTGCCATAATTCTTCAAGTAATGATTTAATTTTTTGTGAGCATCGTAATTCACCACTAAACTTTGAACCTGTAAATGTTGGTCGGTTCAGCAGGCGGTAAAGTGCTACTAGTTGTTTAAATTCATTATTAAGGGACATCGGAACGAGTCTCTAATACTTCGGTAATTTGTTTGATAAGATCATCTGAGCAGCGGATTGTTAATTTTCCTGTGTTTTTATCATAGAACAAATCACTGCTATCCTTTGTACCTACCGCATTCTTTTTGAAATTAATCTCCCAGTTATCAGTTTTAGAACGTATCCGAGTGTATTTTGATAAACCACTTTTACTGACATTAAATTCAGCTGGTATTTGCCAATCTTCGCTACTGGCAAACTCGATAAAATCATTTAGTAAAATATGATTATCCGCTGGAACAACCTTTCTGATTGAATGCTCAATCCCTGCCAATGTCGCGGTTTTTTCGCTGTCCAAACAGCTCTGAAAATATTCAACTAGCGAATCATTAACTTTTGCACTAAGTTGTTTTAACTCATCTTTACTTTTACAGTATGTTTTTGCACATTTAAATGCGTTATTAGTTGCAATAGTCGGTGATACCCCGTTTACACAATCCATTCCTCTAATAAAATAACCAGACACTTCATGATTAGAGCGGGGACTAACAAAACTCAGGTAATTTAAGGTTACGTCATCTTCAGAAATTAATGCTGAAATGGGTTGTTTTGATTTTTGAAATCGATCCAAGTTAATTCGCGCAGCTTGATGAATCTTTGAAAGATCAATTTCGATAATATCTTCTAATTTAAGTTGTTCATTAATCCGTATGGCTCCTTTATTCTTAATCATAGTGATTAATAAAAACTCTTGACCACTAGAATTAGAATAATCTGCAAATACTAAATATCCACCAGTTGCCGATTGCTGTCCCTTCGATTCACGAGCAATTTCATCAGCCCCTTGTTTGCTGAATCCAAAAAATGTAGATTCTATTTTATTATCAACAAACGAATCGGTATATTGAGCAAACTGATTGGTTGAGTCTTTTCTTGAAAATGTACCGTAAACAGCAGTATTTTCTTTTGTGCCATAAAGCTTGTCGAGTTCGCTTATTAATTTCACCACTATTTCGTCTGTGGCGGGCAAAAGAGTTGATGCAGGATTGACGGATGCTACAGTAGTGCCAGCAGTTTTAATAAGCTCATGAATTACGGCGTAATGTACTGTTATCATTTACATTCCTTTAAAGAATTGAGCATTAATAAGAAATATTTACTGGCTAGTCTTGCATAATACATGATGGGGCAAGTGTGGGTTTGATTAATTTTGATGACAAAATGAAGCGCGTAGTATGGGTAGAACGCCGTGAAATCCATCGTAATGGCATTGAATTATGATGGGTTTCGTTATCACTCTACCCATCCACCGTGCTTAAGCTTTTCTAACCGCTAAGCAGGTATTACGAATCATCAACCTGATCGGCCAACTCGGCCAATTTCTTAACCAACTCCGATAATTGCTGCTGACTCTCCGCACGTACCGTCGCATGAGCCACTTTGCGCCCTTTGCGCGGCGCTTTATCGTAAAGATGCAAATGCGCATGGGGAATTGCCAATAGTTCTTCAGTCTTCGGCAGTCCGCCGATGAAATTCACCATGGCCGCATTGCCTACCGGCGCTGTTGAGCCTAACGGCAGATCCAGAATCGCCCGCAGGTGATTTTCAAACTGGCTGGTTTCCGCGCCTTCAATCGTCCAATGGCCGGAGTTATGTACCCGTGGCGCGAACTCGTTGGCAACCAGCTTGCCGTCTACGTCAAATAACTCCAAAGCCAATACGCCGACATAATCCAGCGCTTCCAGCAAGCGGGACACATAAGTTTCGGCCTGTTGTTGCATCGGGTCGCCGGCGCGGCATTCGGAAATGCGCAGGATGCCGCCGCGATGCAGGTTTTCCGAGAGCGGGTAGAAAGCAACCTCGCCTGAAACGCTACGTACCGCGATGATCGATACTTCGCGGCTAAACGGCACGAAAGCTTCGACAACAGCCGGTACGCCTTGTAATAGTTCCCAAGCCTGCGTTAAATCATCGGCCGATTTGAGCAGCGACTGGCCTTTGCCGTCGTAGCCTTGGGTGCGGCTTTTTAAAATGGCCGGATAGCCGATGCTGGTCATGGCTTGTTGCAGGCTTTCAAGGCTGTCTACCGCTGCATAATTCGGCGTAGGGATATCGATGTCATGGAAAAAAGTTTTTTCGACTAATCGATCTTGGGCAACGGCTAAAGCTTTCGGAGAGGGATACACTTGGGTGTGGGAAGCGAGAAACCCGGCGACTTCAGACGGTACATTCTCAAATTCGTAAGTGACCACATCGGCGCGTTCCGCTAATTGGGCCAGTAATTGAGGGTCGTTGTAGTCGCCGATCAAGGGTTCGCCCAGCTTGTTGGCGCAGGCATCGGCGGATGGATCGAGAAAAATAAAATCCAACCCTAATGGCGTGCCCGCCAGCGCTATCATTCTGGCAAGCTGACCTGCGCCCAATACACCAACTTTCATAAATCGTCCTCTGCTCGTGGATCTGCGTGTGCAAGTACCGATTCGGTTTGCTCGCGTCTGAAATCGTTTAATGCGCCCTTATATTGGGCATGTTTGTTACTGATAATGGCCGCCGCCAACAAGGCTGCGTTGATCGCGCCCGCTTTGCCTATCGCCAAGGTACCGACCGGAATACCGGCGGGCATTTGTACGATGGATAACAGCGAATCCATGCCGTTCAGGGCTTTGGACTGTACCGGTACGCCCAACACAGGCACGGCGGTTTTTGCCGCAGTCATGCCGGGTAAATGCGCTGCTCCGCCCGCTCCGGCGATAATGACTTCCAGGCCTTTGGCTTCGGCTGTTTCGGCATAATCGAACAGTTTATCCGGGGTACGGTGCGCCGAAACGACTTCAACCTCATGCGGAATGCCGAGCCGTTCCAGCGTTTCCGCTGCAAAGCGCATGGTTTCCCAGTCAGAGGTCGAGCCCATGATGATGCCAACCAGTGCGGTCATGTGTAACTCCTTATTAAGCAGGTAATCATAAATTTCCAATAGCCATGTCGGCCTGAATAAGTCTGTTTGAGCGGGAGCGAAAACAGGCGTTTCCGGCGTATCGCAGAGCAAGCCGGAAACGCCTCCCTTGCGCTATGCTTGAGAAGGCCTAATGCCTTTACCGGGATAGCGGACGACAAAACGGCGTAGTATCTCATAAAAGCCGATAAATTCTAGTTCTCGTCAATGTCACTATCGAGTCCGGCCTGTTCGGTGATACTTTTGGAGAAGGTCTTTTTGACTTTAACGCCCAGCTCGACAAAGCTGCCGGCTTGACGGATCAGGTTGCCGTTGCCTTGGGTTAATTTATTCATCACGCCGTCATATGTGCTGTTGACGGTGCTTAACTGCTTGCCCAGCTTATCCAGATCGTCGACAAAGCCGCGGATTTTGTCGTAAACGATCCCTGCCTTATCGGCGATGGCGCGGGCATTCTCATTTTGGCGTTCATAGCGCCAGATGTTTTCAATGGTGCGTAGCGTCGCCAGCAAAGTAGTCGGGGTGACCACGATGATTTTATGCTCGAAGGCATCGGTAAATAAGCGTTCGTCGGCTTGAAAAGCGGCGATGAAGGCCGATTCAATCGGCATGAATAACAGTACAAAATCCAGCGACCTGAGGCCTTTCAAGCCGGAATAATCCTTGCTGCTCAAGCCTTTGATGTGGTCCCGCACCGCATCGGTATGCTGTTTTAATGCAGTGATCCGTTCCAGGTCATCTTCGGTCGAACAATAACGCTCATAAGCCAGCAAGGACACTTTGGAGTCGATCACCACATCTTTGTCCTCAGGCAGCCGGACGATTACATCCGGCTTGAACAGCCTGTTTTGTTCATCCCGGAACGCACCTTGCGTTTCGTATTCGATGCCTTTACGCAACCCCGATTTTTCCAGCACTTTTTCAAGTATCATTTCGCCCCAGTTGCCCTGGGCTTTTTTGTCGCCTTTCAAGGCGCGGGTCAGGTTAAGGGCTTCCTGGTTCATTTGCGCGGTATCGCGCCGCAATGAGACGATTTCTTCGCGCAGCGAAATGCGATCTTTGTTCTCGTTGTCGTAAACCGTTTCTATGCGTTGTTTGAACTCGCCGAGCTGTTCCCGTAGCGGCGTGACGATATGATCCAGGCTGGTTTTATGGTGTTCGGTGAACTGCTTGCTGCGGTCGTCGAAAATCTTGCCTGCCAGGTTTTCAAATTGGGTGTTCAGGCGTACTTCCGCATCCAGCAACAATTTTAATTTTTCCGCGGTATTTTTCGCCTGTTCATCCATGCGGGTCTGCAATTCGGCATTATGGGTTTTGGTTTCTATAAACAGTTGCTGCAGCTGTTTAAATTCGGTCTCGCGGCTTTGCAATTGTCTTAGTTTTTCTTCGGCGACAGCAAGATCGGTCGACAGTTGCCGGATCAGGGTTTTATCGTTACCGGATAGCAAGCGCATGATCAATGCGCCGAGCAATAGGCTGATTAACGTCAATACCAGCGGAGGAATGTTATTGATAAAACTCATGTGTACGGGTTTGGATTTGAACTGACGGCTTCAAGAAATAGTCTCAATTGAATCTGATAGGGTCTGGTTTAGGTTATATCAGTTTGAAGTAAACAGGAGGTAACCGGACAATGCAATTCCCAGAGACCCCACCATCAAGGAAAGAATGACTGCGATCTTCCTGGAGTATGCCGGCGGTAAGTCAGTAAGCGTAAGCGTCGCAATGAAGCGGGCATGCTGCACCGCAGCCACGAAAATAGCCAATGAACCCACGACGACAAAAGCAATACCTAGACCTGCTGAGAGCAGCGACGAAGTGCTGTGTTGATAGGGCTGAGTTTGCAGTGACAGTAGGCGAACGAAGAGGCCGAAGCGGGCAACAACAAAACCGATGGCTATGATTGTCAGACCGGTACGCAGCCACGCAAGGAGCGTGCGCTCGGCGGCGAAGAAGACGCGGGGATCGGAGTCTGAGATTGCCATGGTTTATAAGGCTTAACGTGATATATAAGGATTGCTGTCGTATAAAAAATATAATTTTTCGTATATCCCTTATAAATCCATCTAATGAATTGTTTTGATTGAATCGAGTTTAAACCAATAGAACAGAGTGTACAAACAAATACGTTATTACCTTAACGCCTATCAGCTTGTCATCCCTGACTTCCCTGCAACTGCTCCTGCGTCCATGCAATTGTGGATTCCGGCATAAATCTGTCTGGAACGGATTTGCAGTGACCCCGAACGGCGTCAGATAGGATAGACCCGTCAGAGTGCGTAGAGAATCCATGCCGGATGACATTTTGGGCATTCTTAATTATGAAAGCGTTGCTGCCAACGAATATCATCGGTCATGGTCATTTTTGCCCAAGGTTACAAACGCTTGAAGATGGCTTCTGCAATATTCAGGGTTTTATCCAGGATTTCATCGTCGTGCGCAGCCGAAACAAAACCGGCTTCAAAAGCTGATGGCGCCAAATAAACGCCCTGTTCCAGCATGGCATGGAAAAAACGTTTGAACAGGTTTTGATTGCACTGCATGACTTGGGCAAAGCTCGTTATTTGCTGTTCTGAGCTGAAAAACAGTCCGAACATGCCGCCAACGCTGTTCGTGGTCATAGCGATACCGGCTTGAGTGGCATGCGCTTTCAGGCCTGAAGTTAGTTTTTCGGTTTTTTCGGTTAAGGTCTGGTAAAAGCCGGGCCGGGCTATCAATTCCAGTGTTTTTAAGCCGGCAGCCATCGCGACAGGATTGCCGGACAGCGTACCGGCCTGATAAACCGGACCGAGCGGTGCAAGATATTCCATGATTTTACGCGAGCCGCCGAAAGCGCCGACCGGCATGCCGCCGCCGATGATTTTGCCCAGCGTGGTTAAATCGGGCTTAATGTTATAAAGCCCTTGCGCACCGTTTAAGCCCACTCTAAAACCGGTCATCACTTCATCGAAAATCAGCACGCTATTATATTGGTCGCAGACTTGACGCAAGCTTTCCAGAAAACCGGGCACAGGGGGAATGCAATTCATATTGCCGGCAACCGGCTCCACGATGATGCAGGCGATCTGCTCGCCCAGTTCGGCAAACAGCGCTTTGACCGACTCGCTGTCGTTGTAAGTCAAGGTGATGGTATTTTCAGCGACTGAGGCCGGAACGCCCGGCGAGCTGGGAACGCCAAACGTCAACGCGCCGGAACCGGCCTTGACCAGTAACGCATCGGAATGGCCGTGATAGCAGCCTTCGAATTTAACGATTTTATCCCGGCCGGTGTAGCCGCGGGCGAGTCGTATGGCGCTCATGGTCGCCTCTGTGCCGGAACTGACCATTCTGACCATATCAATGGACGGCATCAGCTCGCAAACCCGTTGGGCCATCAGCGTTTCAATTTCGGTCGGTGCGCCAAAACTCAGGCCCTTTTCGGCGGCTTGCTTGACCGCCGCAATGACTTCCGGATGGGCATGACCCAAAATCATCGGCCCCCAGGAACCGACATAATCAATATAACTATTGCCGATGCTGTCGTAGATGTAAGCGCCTTGGGCATGGTCGATAAAAACCGGGGTGCCGCCTACGCCGCTAAAAGAACGGACAGGCGAATTGACGCCGCCGGGAATTACAAGTTTTGCATCGGAAAATAACGCGGTTGCTTCAGTCATGGTTTCTTTATTTGATGATGTGGATGCCAAGCCTGCCGAGGGCCGGCAAGCCGAGGGTTGATTTTAATGGCGTAAAGAATAGGATAACTTAGCCGCGATTGAAAGCATATCGTTTCATATTCAACAATTGTATTGAAAAATAACGGTTTTAAAGCTACGCTCCAATCCTGATATTCGGAGAATATCGGAAAAGGTCGAAACTATTCAAATTATTTTCGATAACGGCCGGAATGCTATTTGCCCCTCGTTTTATAACTGGTTGGCTATCACCCTCAAGTTTAATAGCAGGCAAAAAATAATCGCGTCCTTACTTATAGGGCGTAGGCGAAGATGAAAACTTTGACCGAGAAATGGTGATGCGCTGATCAATCAGGCTCACTCGTTATTAACATAATAATAAAAATCAGAAGAAATTTATGTCAAGTTCATTGTCTCCACAATATCCGAAACGTAACTTTCTTTTTTTGTTAGGCGGTGTCATTGCCGTCATTGCTGTTTCCGAAACGCTGGTCATGTTGGTATTGGAGGTGATTCGGCGACAGGAAATTGTATTATCGCCATTGCAGGATGCTGTTTTTAATATTGCGCTGCTGACTGCGCTTAGTTCATTACTGTTATGGTTTCTGGTGATACGATCTCTGGCCGTGCAAGCTGTCCAGGATCAGGCGGCATCCAATAGGGAACTGCTGGAGGTTCTGGAGAATCATGTCCTGATCAGTATTGCCGATATTCAGGGGCGTATCGTCTACGCTAACGACATGTTTTGCAAAGTGTCCGGTTATACGCAGAATGAACTTGTCGGACAGGATCATCGTATTGTCAACTCCGGCTATCATGACCAGGATTACATTCACAACATGTGGCGCACTATCACCGCCGGCCAGGTATGGCACGGAGAGTTCTGCAATCGCCGTAAGGACGGGCAATTGTACTGGGTGGACAGCACTATCGCGCCTCTACTGGATAAGGCCGGTAAGCCTAAGCAATATATTTCGATACGTCGGGATATTACGGCGCAAAAAGCGAATGAACTAAAGTTGACGGCGCTCAAGCGTGCGCTGGATGCCAGCAGTGAGATGATACTGATCACCAATGCGGAAGGACTCATTCAATACGCCAACCCGGCGCTGTGCCTATTCACCGGCTGGTCGGAGGATGCGCTGATGGGACAAAAACCCTACGTGCTGGACAGTCCTACCACCGACCGTCAAGCCTTGACCGCGATGCAAAGCAGGCTTCATTCCAGTAAAGCCTGGTCGGGGCGGCTGCGGGGCCGCCGTCGAGGCAAGGCCCACTCTTCTCACCTACATTCGGCAGGCGATGTTTCCGTGCTTGAGCGTGAAAATGATAGCCGCGACTCCGGACAAGCCGAGGACGCTCTGGAATATTGGGCCAATATTAATATTACGCCGATTCTGACCGCAAACGGCACGTTGTCCGGTTATGTACAGATTCAGCATGATGTCAGCAAGCTGGTCGAACAGGAGGCGGCTTTGCAAATCGAAAGCGACGATACTGCCGCCCGCCTGACGATTTCCGAGACCCTGCATCAATCTCTGGCACTGGAGCAACGATTTGTTCAGGTTCTGGATATCCTGTTCGGCCTCAAGTCTTTCGATCTGCAACGCAAGGGTTGTGTGTTTCTCCAGGCACAGGATGATGATTATCTGGAGAGGTTCGTCGTACACGGCGAGCTTGACCACATGGAGCAACGCATAGCTTTTGGCGACGGTTTGTGTGGCCAAGTCGCTGTTTCAAGGAAACTGATCGTTATTGATAATTGCTCTCTAGAGGACGTAGGCGCGGGGCGTGAGCTTTGCTGCGAGCATCAGCCCCACGGCCACTACATTGTGCCTATCGCTTCCGGCGAGGACATTCTGGGCGTACTGTTTGTTTTTACTGATACCTACCCCGTGCAAAACGAGTCCCGCATCGCCATGCTCAAGGAAGTCGGCGAAATGATGTCGCTCGCATTGCTCCAGGATCAGGCCAATGCCTCGCTGGAAGCTGCGCGTGACGCCGCCTTGCAGGTCGCACATACCAAGACCGAATTTCTCGCCAATATGAGTCATGAGATTCGGACCCCGATGAACGGCGTATTGGGCATGCTGGATCTGTTGCAGGATACGCAATTGTCTCGTGAACAATGGGACTTGATCGAAATCGCGGCGAATTCGGCAGAATCCCTGTTAACGATCATTAATGATATCCTGGATTTTTCCAAACTGGAGGCGGGTAAAATCGAATTGGAGCTGATCGAGTTTAACCTGCCCGAATTGGTGGAAGAAGTTTGCACATTGCTGTCCAGCCGCGCTCACAGCAAGGGCCTGGAATTAAACTGCTTTCTGCCGGCAAATCTACTGCAACATTGGTATGGCGATCCCACCCGTATCCGTCAAGTGCTGACCAACCTGATCGGCAATGCCGTTAAATTTACCGAGAAAGGTGAAGTTTCGGTAAAAGTAAGCGTGCCTGAGCGGGACGATACCCGATTCTGTTTTGAAGTCATGGATACCGGTATCGGTATCAGCGCTGAGGCCCAAGCACGCCTGTTTCAGGCTTTCTCCCAGGCGGACAGTTCCACCTCCCGGCGATACGGCGGTACGGGATTGGGGCTATCCATCAGCAAAGATCTGGTTGTGCTTATGAACGGCAGCATCGGTGTTGAAAGTTCCCTGGGGCAGGGAGCAAATTTCTGGTTTACGCTGCCATTGTCTCCGGCAGATAACGATGATCCGATCCCGCAGGCTAACTTTATCGGCAAGCGGGCGCTGATAGTCGATGATAACGCGACCAATCGCATGATTCTGAATCATTACTTAAGCAGTTGGGGCTTTACTTTAAGCGAAGTCGACAGCGGACCGGCGGCACTCGTCGAACTCGAAGCCGCCGTGCTGCGAAACGAAGCTTACGATTTACTGCTGTCGGATATGCAAATGCCGGATATGGACGGTTTCGCACTGGCTCGCGCTATCGCCCAAAAACCGGCTATCGCCGGCATTCCTCGCATTCTTTTATCTTCAGGCGGCATCGGCTCGGAATCTGAAAGACTTGAGTCGGGGTTTACACAAAGTCTGTTAAAACCGGTACGGCAATCGCAGCTTTTTGATGCGATTATTGATGCATTACAGCTTTCCAGCCAGAAAACCGCTCAAGTGGATAGAGTAAAAGAGGTGTTGCTCGATTACAGTAACAAACGGGTGTTGGTGGTTGAAGATAACAAAGTTAATCAAAAAGTGATTATGTCCCAGCTCGCCAAGTTCCAGCTTAAGCCGGATTTGGCCAATAACGGGCAGGAGGCGCTGGACCGGTTGGAGCGTCAATCTTACGATTTAGTGTTTATGGACTGCCAAATGCCGGTCATGGACGGTTACGAAGCCACACGCATTTTACGCGAACGGGAAGACGGCAAGTCCCATACGCCAATCACCGCGCTTACTGCTCATGCCTCGGCAGGAGAGCGCGAAAAATGCCTGTCCGCAGGCATGGACGATTATCTTAGCAAGCCTGCCAGTCGCGCCGATCTGGCAGTGGTTTTGGCGTGCTGGCTGGACATGTCTTTCGACTCCGCGCACAGTGAGTTCGCCGATTCCGCTCAGGTTTTTCCGTTTCAAGCGGAATCGGGGAGTTGGGATGAATCCGCCGCACTCAAACGCCTGGATGGCGATAATGATTTGTTGATTGAGATGATAGATTTATTTCTCGAAGAAGCGCCTGTGTCTGTGGCAGAATTGGAAACAGCTCTGTCTCGATCCGATCTTTTGGCGCTGGCCGATGCAGCCCATGCGATTAAAGGTATGGCCGGGCATTTTTGTGCCGAACAAATAATCGGTCTTGCGGTAAACTTGGAACATGCCGCCCGTAAAGCCACAGATGCGGATTTTCAGTTGATGACCCATAGCTTGATCCAGGCCACGAGGGATTTAGTCGAAAATCTGCTAAAAAGAAAAGAACAAAATCAATGAATGCCGAATTTAATCTTAACGAACTGAAAATTGCCGATCGCCTGCCTTCCCCTTCGGGAACGGCATTGGCTATTATGCAACTCGTGCAACAAAGCGATGCCACCGTGCAACAGGTAAGCCAACTGGTTAAAGTCGATCCTGCTCTCAGCGGGCGTATTTTGCGCTTTGCCAATTCGGCGGCTTTCGGAGCCAGACGCCCGATTGCCGATGTTCAAACGGCAGTCATGATGATGGGCATGCAAACGGTACGCAACTTTGCACTGAGCCTTTCCCTGATTAGCAATAGCAGCAAAGGCCATTGTCAGCGCTTTGATTACGAAGCCTACTGGTCGAGATCTTTGGCTATGTCGGTATCGATCGCGGCGATCACTGCCCGGGAAACTACTGTGGTACCTGCGGAATCGTTTACGTTGGGATTGCTGAGCGACATAGGCAGTCTCGCCATGGCAACCGCTTGGGCGGATCTTTATGATGAATGTCTTAATGTGGCAGAGGGTGAGCAGCTTCTTGCCCTGGAGGGTGAGCGTTTCGCTATCGATCATAACGCCTTGAGTTTAATATTGCTGGCTGATTGGGGATTCCCATCGATATTTCTGGATGCCTTGAAACTGAGCTTTAAGAAGAAAGTATCAGGGCTTGACCGGACTGCGCATTTTGCCCGGCAACTGATTTTGGCCAGATTGATTGGAAACTACTGCGTCGCCGATGAGGCCTATCGTGCCGAACTGTTGCCGGATTTAAAACTGGAGGGATACCTCCATGCTCTGGACGAACCGTCCCTGCTCGCGTTTATCGATGAAACCATTGAGCTTTGGCATGAGTGGGGCAAATTAATTGACGTAAAAACAGAGGTGCGCCAACCTTTGCTAAAAACGGTTACCGCCATGGAATCGGTACCGGGTTTGGACCTATTACTGGTCGATGATGATCCGATGATGCTGGCGCGTCTTTCCAAACAGCTTGCGGCGGCGGGTAATCAGGTTGCAGTATGCCGCAACGGCGAGTCTGCGTTGAAATATGTCATTGAGCACGGGCCGCAATTGGTCATTACCGATTGGCGTATGAAGCCCATGGATGGCCTGGCCCTTTGTAAAGCCTTACGCGCATCGACGTTCGGTAAAAATATTTACCTGATTATGCTGACTTCGACGGAAGAAGAGGATGCTCTGGTTGAAGCTTTCGATGCAGGTATCGATGATTATGTAACCAAGCCGATCAGCCTGCGCGTACTGCTGGCGCGTCTACGGGCCGGTCAGCGCATTATTACGCTGCAAAATGAACTGGAAAAAGAGAGCAGGGACATCCAGCGCTATACTGCCGAGCTGGCGGCAGCGAACCGCCGTCTTAAACTGATGGCGAATACGGACATTCTGACCGGCTTACCTAACCGGCGTTATGCGCTGAACCGTCTGGAACAGGAGGCGGCGACTGCGCTACGCGGTAATCAGCCTTTGAGTGTTTTAATGCTGGATTTGGATCATTTCAAATCTGTCAATGACACGTTGGGCCATGATGTCGGCGATCAGGTGCTGATCCATGCGGCCAGCCTGATGCGAACAACTGCGCGCACTAACGATGTTGTCTGCCGGCTGGGTGGCGAAGAGTTTCTGATCATCGCCCCCAATACTGACGGTACCACAGCCTTGTTATTGGCCGAGCGCATTCGCAATTCCCTCGAACGAAACCAGCCCGAGGGACTGGTATTGCGTTACCCGGTTACGGTCAGTATCGGCGTGGCGGGCTCTATGGGCGCCAAGCCCAGTTGGAAAGAATTGATGAAAAGATCGGATGACGCGTTATATCTTGTCAAACAAGGCAATCGCAATGGTGTACAGCTTGCCCCACCATCAGCATAATCACGAGACCATATAATGAATGTATTAGCTGTCTATAGCATCAAGGGGGGCGTTGGCAAAACCTCAAGCGCGGTTAACCTGGCCCACACAGCCGCTCGGACCGGTTACCGTACTTTGGTTTGGGATCTTGATCCGCAAGGAGCCAGTAGTTATTATTTTCGGATCAAGCCCAAGATTAAAGGCGGCAGCAAAGACTTGATCGCCGGAAAACGCGAATTGGACGGCCTGATTAAAGGCACTGATTTTGAAAACCTGGATTTACTTCCGGCCGATTTTTCGTTCAGAAACCTGGATTTGGTTCTGGATGCCAAGAAAAAGCCGACTCAGCAACTGAAAAAACTTCTGAAGCCGTTGGCGGAAGAATACGATTTTATCTTCCTGGATTGCCCGCCCAACATTTCACTGTTATCCGAAGCGGTATTTGAGGCGGCCGATATATTACTGTCGCCGATAATCCCCACCACATTGTCGTTAAGGACATTCGAACAACTGCAAAAGTTTATCGAAGATAATGATTTGAATAAGCTGGTGCTTATCCCGTTTTTCTCGATGGTCGACCGGCGCAAAAAAATGCACCGCGATATTGTGGACGATCTGCTGGCGACGCATCCCGATATTTTAACGACGGCCATTCCATACGCCAGCGATATCGAACGTATGGGGCTGGAGCGTATGCCATTGGGAGGCTATATCAAGAAAAGCCAATCTACGGTTGCTTACAATGCATTGTGGCTGGAAATCCTGGCCCGTATTACCAACAAAAATAAAATATGACAGGCAATAATGGAACACCGCTTAAATTAATACCTTATCCGTATAGCTCTTGGAGTAACCATGCCTAATAAACGATTTGTTATGAGCAAGCCAATATCCTCAATCACAGATGTCGCCACATTGGGAGTAACAAAAGAGGATTTTATTGATGATTTTAAACAATATTATGTTCATTCATTGGGGCGGGATGAGAATTTTCGTTCATCGCCTTTCTATGCCTGTGAAGCACTGTCATTATCCATTCGCGACCGGTTGATGGAGCGCTGGAAAACCACTTATAAAACCTACAACAAAATGGATAGCAGGAAGGTGTACTACCTTTCAATGGAATTTTTGATGGGCAGAACCTTGAGTAATGCGATGCTTAATTTGGGCATTATTGATCCGGCGACTCAGGCTATGCATGATTTGGGTATTGAAATCGAAGAGCTGATTGACAGGGAACTCGATGCCGGACTGGGTAATGGCGGATTGGGGCGGTTGGCCGCCTGTTTTATCGACAGTTGCGCGACATTGCAATTGCCGGCGATAGGTTATGGTTTGCGTTATGAATACGGCATGTTTACCCAAAAAATCGTCAATGGTGAGCAGGTCGAAAAACCGGATCACTGGCTGCGCTACGGCAATGTCTGGGAAGTCGAGCGGCTGGAATATTCACTACGTATCAAGCTTGGCGGCCATACCGAAATTCAGACCGATGAACAGGGCAATCAGAGGGTATGCTGGATTAGCACTAATGATGTGTTGGCCGTCCCTTTTGACACGCCGATACCGGGTTATCAAAACAATACCGTCAACACGTTGCGATTATGGAAAGCCGTGGCGACCGAGGAGTTTAACCTGGATGAGTTTAACGCAGGCGATTATGCCGAATCGGTAGCCGCAAAAGTCATTGCAGAGCACATTACCATGGTGCTGTATCCCAATGACGCCAATGAAAACGGCAAGGAATTGAGGCTGCGGCAACAGTATTTTCTCGCTTCAGCCAGCTTGCAGGACGTTCTCTCTCATTGGACCAGACAGCACGGCCATGATTTCAGCAATTTTGCCAAAAAAAGCTGTTTTCAGTTAAACGATACCCATCCGAGCATAGCCATTGCCGAATTGATGCGGCTGTTAATGGATGTGTATGGCCTGTCATGGACTACCGCCTGGGGAATTACCCGGCAAACCATGGCTTACACCAATCATACCCTGTTGCCTGAAGCACTGGAAAAATGGTCGGTCAAGCTTATGCAAAGATTGTTGCCAAGATTGATGGAGGTTATTTTTGAAATCAATGCCCACTTTATGTCGGAAGTCGCAGCGCATTGGCCCGGCGACAGAGCCAGATTGGGCAGAATGTCGATTATCGAGGAAGGCGAAGAGCAGCAGGTACGCATGGCTTATCTCGCGATAGTCGGCAGTTTTTCGGTCAATGGCGTCGCCCAATTGCATTCGCAGTTATTGCAGCAGGGCTTGTTTCGCGATTTTTATGAATTATGGCCGCACAAGTTTAACAATAAAACCAACGGCGTAACCCCACGTCGCTGGCTGGCTTCTTGTAATCCCGAGTTAGCTGCGCTGATAACCGAAACTATCGGCGACGGCTGGATAACCCATCTGGACGAATTAAAAAAGCTGGCGCCTTTTGCCGAGGATGTCACATTCAGGAATCGTTGGCGCGCGATAAAACAACGCGCAAAGCAGCGCCTGATTGCGCACAGAAAGCAGCAAAATGAGGGACCTGATTTAAATCCTGATGCACTGTTCGATATACAGGTTAAACGCATCCACGAATACAAGCGTCAGATCTTAAATGTCCTGCACGTGATTCATCTTTATGACCGCATTAAACGCGGCGAGACGCTGAACTGGGTTGCGCGTTGCGTATTGATAGGCGGTAAGGCCGCACCCGGTTATGCGATGGCAAAAAGAACCATTAAATTAATCAATAACGTCGCCCAAGTCATTAATTCGGACCCCGATGTCGGCGATAAGTTAACCCTATATTTTTTACCCGATTACCGGGTTTCAGGGATGGAGATGATCTGCCCTGCGGCCGACCTTTCCGAGCAGATTTCTACCGCAGGCAAAGAAGCTTCCGGTACCGGCAATATGAAACTGATGATGAACGGCGCGCTCACTATCGGAACACTGGATGGCGCTAATATTGAAATAAGGGAAGAAGTCGGCGATGAAAATTTTTTCCTGTTCGGGCTGACCGAAGAGCAAATCGAAACCAGGCGGCAGCATTACGATCCCGTTGCGATCATTGATCAGGATGACGATTTGCAACGGGTGATGAACCTGCTGGAAAGCGCGCATTTTAATCAGTTTGAACCGGGAATTTTCGACGACCTTATCGCATCCGTTAAAAGCAAGTATGATCCGTGGATGACGATTGCAGATTTTAGAAGTTATATCGATGCGCAAAAACGCGTGGAAGCCGCCTATCAGGATAAAGACCATTGGACTCGTATGAGCATATTGAATTGTGCAAACAGTGGCAAATTTTCTACGGACAGGACCATCAACGACTATAACAAAGATATCTGGAAACTGGAGCCAGTGCCTGTGCAATATCCCTAAAATATTGCTCTAGCCGAAGCTCTATCAGTGCAAGACAAGAAAAGCAACGATAAAAACTTCGTGTCTTTGTGGTGCATTAATCAATCTATTTACACTCATATTATTGTTGATGACAATCAAGCCTGCGCTGTACTATGCAGCACCCGATTAATTACCTTGAAACTATTATGAAGACAGACAGTACCGCCATTAAAAAACGATATGACCGCATTGCTCCGTATTTCGAGGGTATGGAAGCGGTCATGGAAGGGTTGTTTTTTAAAAGCTGGCGGGAAAAATTATGGGCCAAAGTTGAGGGCCATCATGTTCTTGAAGTCGGCGTGGGGACGGGCAAGAATTTTGACTATTATCCCAAGGACGCCAGGATAACCGCGATTGATTTTAGCGAACAAATGCTAAAGCAGGCGGAGCAGAAACGGGACAGGAAAAACGCCAATGTTGAGCTGGAGTTAATGGATATCCAGTCTTTATATTTTGCCGATAACAGTTTCGATACGGTGATTTGTTCCTTTGTTTTTTGTTCGGTACCGTCGGCGGCAAAAGGATTGAAAGAGCTTTACCGGGTATGCAAACCGGGCGGACAAGTTTTATTACTGGAACATGTGTTAAGCTCAAATCCGGTAATTGCGGCTGTCATGAACCTGCTTAACCCTGTGGTTGTCGCGCTGGTTGGAGCAAACATTAACAGGAATACCGTCAAAAACGTTAAAGCCTGCGCTTTTACCTCGGTGCATGTTGATCAACGCAGCAGTGATATTATCAAGCTGATTGAAGCCAGAAAATAACGGATATTAAACTTTTTAACTGGATAGTTGCCAAATTGGGTAAAATACAATGAATTTTTGGATTAGTTTATTTAAGTGAAGCCACAATTAGAAAATCTGGTACAGACGCCGATCCCAACCAAACACGGCGAATTTATCCTGCATTATTACAGCAATACCATCGATGACAAAGAGCATGTCGCCTTGGTTAAAGGCGATGTTGCGGGCAAAGAACATGTGCCGGTACGCATTCATTCCGAATGTTTTACCGGTGACGTCTTAGGTTCAAGGCGTTGCGATTGCGGCGAACAGCTGGATATGGCGCTGCAAATTATCGATAAAGCCGGTTTCGGTATCTTGATTTATCTGCGTCAGGAAGGACGCGGCATCGGCTTGTTGAAAAAACTACAGGCTTATAATTTACAGGATCAGGGTATGGATACGGTTGATGCGAATATCCATTTGGGCCATCTTGCCGACGAAAGGGAATACAATATTGCCGCTTTGATGCTGGAAAACCTGAACGTAAAATCGATCGAGCTGATCACCAACAACCCCAAGAAAATAGAAGAGCTGAAAAAACTCGGTATTAACGTGGCAGGCCGTATTCCGGTTGAGTCCGTGGCTCACGATGACAACGTCGGTTATTTAAAAACCAAAGCAAAAAAAATGGCGCACATGCTGTTCGAGTCCAAAAAAGACTAAAGTAGCGTCTAGCGATTTGACTCGCCTAACACCGTTTCAACCAGTTTTACCCAATAAGCTGTGCCGATCGCCAATATCTCATCATTAAAATCATAATGCGGATTATGCAGCAGACAGCTGTTTTCGGAAGAGCCATTGCCTATCCAGGCATAGCAGCCGGGTTTTTCCTGCAACATAAATGCAAAATCTTCCGAACCCATGCAGGGTGACGGTTGACGATCGACACAATCATCACCGGCTACAGCCAGTGCTGCTTGCAGCGCCAGTTCCGTTTCAGCTTCCGCATTAAAAGTCACCGGGTAGCCTGGATTTTCCGGGTTGAATTTGATCTCTGCGCTGACTTCAAAACCCTCGCAAGTTGCATTGACCAGCCGGGTGATTTTATCGGCAATGGTTTTTTGAGTTTCGCTGCTAAAGCAACGGAAAGTGCCTCTTAACAGAACCGATTCCGGTAGCGCATTCCAGGTATTGCCTGCATGGACCTGGGTAATGCTGACCACTGCCGGATCGGCCGGATTAACAGTTCGACTGACAATAGTCTGTAACGAGGTAATCAACTGGGCCGACGCGACTATTGCATCATTGCCCAAATGCGGCATTGCGGCATGGGTCGCTTGTCCGCTGATAATGATTTCAAAGCAATCGAATGACGCCATCATCGCGCCGGATTTAACCGCAAAATGCCCTGGTGGAATATCGGGGAAATTATGCAGCCCGAAAACGCAGTCGGCCGGAAATTTTTCAAACAAGCCGTCATTAATCATCCGTTCGGCTCCGGCGCGGCCTTCTTCGGCAGGTTGGAAAATAAAATACACTGTGCCGTTAAAGTTGCGATGTTCGGCTAAATAACTTGCCGCACCCAGCAGCATCGCCGAATGGCCGTCATGGCCACAGGCATGCATTTTGCCGTCATGGCGGGATTTGTAGGCAAAAGTATTCTTCTCCTGAATGAACAAGGCATCCATATCGGCGCGCAAAGCTATTTTCTTAGCGCCGTTCCCGGCAGTCAGCGTTGCGACAACGCCAGTTTCGCCTAATCCCTGATGAACTTCCAAGCCGAAACTCGCCAGCTTATCGGCAATAAATTCAGCGGTTTGTATTTCCTCAAAAGCGGTTTCAGGAAATTGATGCAGATGCTGCCGCCACTGTCGCATTTGTGCATGCAGCTGCTGGATATCGTTTGCGATAGACATGGAAACTCACGTGAACTTGATGATGGCTACTATGCTACAACTAAGTTTTGATAAACCGTAAGGATTTTTAGCAAGGCGCTTCGTGATCCATAAGCTCGATACTGAAATGCCATGCTGCGTCTTATGTTTGAACAAGCGTAGTTCAGGAATCCCGTCCTTTTTTAATTTCAACTTTATATCTGCTGACAAGTTTTTACGGAAGAGCATAGGGTTATTTTCTCGTACAATACGGCAAGATGGGAGAGTTTTACAAAGCTAGGAAACTAAGGTGGTTTTAACAACTATCTGAATTATATTCATCGAAGTTCATATCATACATGGCTGGTTACGGCGAGGATTGCCGACTGGCCGCATTCGTGTTTTCATCGATTTGTGGAACAGGGTGTTTACCCGGTTAACTGCTGCCGTTTTGGCGATTTCAGTATTCATGCAAGCAAATGACTTAAAGGATGCATTTCATTCCGCAGAATACGCTGTCCGGGTAGCATGTGATAAGCGTGATGGGTTGTAGGAACGAACATCATGACCTCGATGAAGAAAGAGGCGGATGATGCCGCTATTCCAGCGGACCAGGTTCAAGCAGCTCTTGAGACGATTTTGGCAAGTAGGGTATTTATTAATGCCCCGCGCATGTGCCGTTTGTTGCGCTTTTTGGTCGAGAAGGCGATCTCCGGCGCTGTCCGGGATACCAGCGAATATGCTATTGGCATAGAGGTCTTTGACCACGATCCATCTGCTTATAGCACCAGTGAAGATCCTGTTGTCCGGGTTCAGGTTGGTCGTTTGCGCAAAAAGCTTAAAGTTTATTATGCAATCTTGGGAGCCGACTCCAGCATCGAAATATCTATTCCGATAGGCAGTTACATGCCGGTTATTCAACGCAAAAGTGTTCTGGATATCGCTCCCAAGCAATCCGGCATATTGGCAATCCACCCATTTAAATGTATTTCGCATCATCAGGATGCCGTAAATTTCACGCAAGGTTTGAATGAGGAACTTATGCATCAGTTATTTAAAGCATTTGGGAAAATAATTGTAACATATTCATTTGTCACATCCGGCGATGCCGACTATGAAAGCTGGATTTTAAAAGATATTTACGGTGCCGGCGTAAAGCACTTACTCGAAGGAAGCATCCAAATTGACGAAGAACATCTTCGAGCTTCAATTCGTTTGATTGATGTTTCAGCTGGGTGCATAGCTTGGACAGAACAATTTGATCGACGTGTTTTTTTTGCCATTTCACATCAGGAAGAACTTGCCTTATCTATTTGCAGGGCATTAAAGCGTTTTTTTTGTCACCAGTAACGGTGTCTCGCGGGCATTGTATTTCAAAGTCACGCAGCCTCATCAAGCTTGATCAAACCGTTTACGCGGTGATGTTACGGTAACACTGATAGAGCGTTACCGTAACGATACTTACGTTAGACGCCATTATAGCGTTATTGTTTGGCGCGTGATTTTAATTACTAATGTTGTTGAGCTTATTATTTATAGTAAGTTATTGTAAATAACGAGATAAATTCTATTTTCTTATGCGCAGATTGCGTGTATTTACTTGAAATGATGATATTTACTTATACGCCTCTTAAATAAGCTGGGGTAATAACCCCAGCTTATTTTTTATTACATCAATATTCATGAAAAGTAGGCTGTTTTTTTAAAACAGCATGTCAGATTTAATGGCTGGCTCAAATGAATCCAAAATTTTAGATAATTATTAAATGCACTAATTATGAGTATCGTATTTAGAAGTATAAAAGCACGATTAGGTCTGCATTTCATAAACGTGATGGGCCGGTAATGAGCATCATGACTGCAATGAAAAACGGGAAGAATGATGTCAATGCCATTCCTGCGGGTGAGGTTCGGACCGCTCTTGAGACGATTTTGGCAAGCAGTGTGTTTATTAATGCGCCACGCATGTGTCGTTTGTTGAGCTTTCTTGTCGAGAAGGCAATCTCCGGGGCTGTGCGCGACACCAGTGAATATGCTATCGGCATAGAGGTTTTTGATAGAGATCCGGCTGCTTATAGTGTCAGTGAAGATCCTGTAGTCCGGGTTCAGGTCGGCCGATTGCGTGAAAAGCTTAAAGTTTATTATGCGACGTTGGGGTCTGGTTCAGGCATCGAAATATCCATCCCAATAGGTAGTTACATGCCGGTTATCAGGGCTATGAATGCGGTGGATATTGATTTCAAGCAGTGCTGCATGTTGGTAATCCATCCCTTTAAATGTATTTCGTATCATGGAGATAACGTCCATTTCACGCAAGGCTTGAATGAGGAACTTATGCATCAGTTATTTAAAGCATTTGGGAAGATAATTGTACCGCATTCTTTTTTCACGTCAGGCGATACCGATACTGAAAGCCGGACATTAAAAAATGTTTCCAACGCTGGAGCAAACCATCGACTTGAAGGAAGCGTACAAATCGACGCAGAAAGCATTAGAGCCTCAATTCGCGTGGTAGATGTTTCGGTGGGTTGCATTACTTGGTCAGAACAATTTGATCGAGATGCTTTTTTTGCGATTACGCTTCAGGAAGAGCTTGCCTCATCTATTTGCGGCTCATTAAAGAGCTTCTTCGGGCACGAGTAACGGCATCTTCGTTCAAACTAAGCCGTCTTATGCATAGAGGGCCTGTAACATAAAGATTCATTTATTAAGCCGCTGATATTAAATGTTACTGTAACGATACTTATGTTAGAGTCGCTAAGGCTTTATTGTTTAGCCGTGTGATCTTAATTACTGAATACCGGTAACGATGTCACACACAGTAAGTTGACCTGGATAGCTTGAAAATAAACACATACCGATCCTGCTTAGCTTGCAAATTTATTTACATTTACTTTGCCGTTATATTGGGCTGACCTTGAGCACTTGCCAGCCACCAGTGAATATTAGCGACATTAATGAAGTAAAAAACTCAACTTTAATTTTGGAGATAACAATGGCAACACCATACGGCGTCACAATCACTATGAGTGCAAGTACCGTTACAAATCTTATAAACGGCAATTTCAATCTATATGGCTTCAAGGCAGTACAAACTACTCAATCGGGGGGCGCGCCGCTCGTTTGGTTTAAAACGTTAAATTATTCAACCACCACTGCCGTTTCCTGGCAGGAACAGTATCAAGCCTACACGTCTAACAGCAGTATCATTGCAAATGGCCAAATCATAGCAAGCAACTCTAACAATATTAACCTTGGTCAAACCATGAATGTTGCTACGGGCGGGATAGGTACCGTGGTTAATGACGGCACTGATTTAGCCATTTCAATTTTAAACCAAACAACAACCCAATACACATGCGGTATTTCACAAACAGCGACTGACGGTTCGATGAATCCGCTCTGTGCATTTCCGCTGTATGGCGGCAACATGGATGTTATAGCGCCCATCGAGAAAATTTTACTTATGTTCTCCTCTAATCAGATCAACACCGGAACGGTAATCCAAAAAGCTTACAGCCCCGGTATTTTTATCGATCTGACGGCTAATAATAACGTAAATGTGGCATATGATCTTAACGCAGGTTGGTCGTGGGGCGGATATTCATGGGCGCAGTCAGTTACGGCTAACGCATCAATGTCTCCATTGCTCATCCAATCATAGTAGACCGGTTACGCAAAAAATCTCTTTAATATTTCGTATAAATATTGAAGAGAATCATGTGTGTCGGTCGGCTATGTTGAAGTAAGAAATTGAGTCTGGTACAAATCCAGTTCGATTGATTTTGCTCCTCTACCCCCTCATAGCGTACGTCGCCATGAGGGGGTTTCCTTATTCGGTTTTATCGCGCAAAATACATGTCCATAACTTTCTCTGCGTAAGTTGTAATCGGCTGGCGCATTATTTGATTTATTTTTAATGCGTTACATCAAACGGTTGTACAACCTGGCTTGGCGGATATGTGCGGATACGGCGAGTGCTGTGGCGGCAGGAGGGAACCGCTGTTTTTGTAAAAGCTTGTGTTGGACAACCCCGTTAAAAACCACGCAGCCGTTAATGCTTACGACGCCCCAGTCGTCCGGCTTCCACAAAACTGACGACCAATTAACCCGCCGCGATTTCGTAAAGCTTTGCATTTTAGCAACGCAAAAAACGTTGCGTGTTAACTCTCAGCCTTATCTCTTCTGGGGACTACTCGATTTCAGTCCAGCAGTACGTGCCATGTCGAGCCCGGCATATAATGCGACGATTACTATAAATATGAATGCGGATACCATTCAAAAGCTACTCGCAGGCCAATACATTTTATACGGATATAAAGCAGTACAAAGTACGGACAAAGCGGGTAGGCCGTTGGTATGGTTTGATACGCAAAGCTATTCAACGACAACTGTCGTCAGTTGTTCTGATACGTATCGAGTTTACACCTCCAGCAGTCCTATCGTGTCGGGGGAGCAAATAACCGTCGGCTTTTCAACGGATATTTTGTGCGGACAAACATTGCAAGTTATTGATGGAGGGGTTGGGGCGGTTGTCAACATGGGAAATCCTAGCGATGTCTCTATTGCCAACCAAACGACAACAGAATTTACCTGCGGCATAATGCAGGAACAAACTATCAATGGAAATCCTTCGGCTTTTGTACCCTATTGCGCCTTTCCATTGAATGGATTAAATCTCCAGGAAATACGACCTCTTAATAAAATTCTTCTGATGTTCTCTACGGCAAAGACAAATAACGGTACGGTAGTCGTAGATAGCGCAGATAGTACTGCTCTTGCCGGAGCTAATGGGCCGGGGATAATCATAGATTTTAGCGCGATGCCCTCGTGTACGGTCACATACGACGTGAATCTGGGCTGGGACTGGGGCAACTATGCCTGGGCACAACAGATTCCAGCAAATGAGAACCTGACTCCGTGGCTAATCGAATAACACCCACATCTGCCTAATAACGCTTAGATTCAACTCATCAGTGCAAGCGGCACTGATCGGAAAGACAAAGATTAGCCGGGACAACGCAAAACCCAGCGTATTTGTGATGATGGTTGTGGGTTTCAGCTCTCGCCTCGACCCACTATCAAATCCGTTGATGAACTCAAAATACAGCGACAGGAAGCGAAGATTATTACGCAGGTATTAGTACGCCGGGTGCTAAAGGATTTACTTGCCATGGAAACGCATAAAAGCCCGCACCGGCAATGAGTTGAGCCGCAAGCGTCGCAGAACATGCACTTAGGAAAGCTTCTATTACGGCAGCATTATTCGGATTATTTATGACGTTCTGTATGGCTATCAGACACGCTGGGTCGGCTAAATTATTCGCATCCAAATAAGTGAATACCTGTACGTCAACTGCATTACCGGGATAGTTGCCTCGTTGGGCATCTACAGGCGCTCTACAGATATTAACGGGATTCCAGGTCATGATTGAGAAAAAGCCCCCGACTCTCGTTTCCGCATTAGCCGCATCATTGAGTATAACTGGCGTCCCCCAATCAAAAAAGGCGGCTTCCGGTGCGGCAATAGGAAGAGCTTGAAGAGCATTTACATAATTCAGGACCTGTTGAAGCCAAGGCCGAGGAGGGATTTGGTTGTTAATAAAATTAACCACGTCTCCAGCATTGTTACATGCTTCTGACATTGCAATCATTAAAGGATCCAACACGATATTGAGTATGTTTTGAGGAACGATGTGACCTTGATGATCTAATACATTAGTTCCCTCCACCAGTCGGTAATTAAAATTACCCGGGCGACCATAGTTAAACAAAAATGAATCGAAATTGTTGCCTGGTAGCGGATACGGATCCCTATCGCGATAAAGCGGATTCCATCCGTGTATGTTGTCAGTATTGCCAGCCATAATTTAAGCCTCTAAAAAGTTTTAATATTTAATGAAACAAGCACCAGATACGAAACCACAGGCCTGGTGGAGCGGGAAAGGTGGCGGGTACAACTCTGCCATTTTGCTAATTTGAGCTTATGCTGTTTGTACGCTTATGGTATCGGCATTGACTGTGATATTGAGTGTCGTAGGATAACCCCTTGCTTCCACCGTTATTGCTATTTGGGTAGGTTGGGTTGTCTTGTAGACAGTTAATAATGAGTTCCCATCAGCTACATTTTGTGCCGTACCAAAGTTAGCCGTGCCGTTTAGCCCCCACCTGACATCGCCGATTGTCACCGCAGTGGTATTTTGAGCATCGGTTCCGCCAACTATGTTTACTATTACACTTGTTACCATTTCTGTTCCTCACTGAGTGTTATGAGCGGCCATTTAAAAGCCACATTCTGAAATACGGAACACCCATGTCAATTTCAATAAAAACAAGAATCCAGCAAATCAATAAGGTGCAATGGGTCAGACTCGATTGACCTGCGGTAGATTCGGGTTCATTCCTCACATGGTGGTGATTCGTAAGACTTTGAGTTGCGACGAGTCAACCTGAAATGATTTTTGTCTAATCGTTCGCGCTGCTGTCAATCTCGCGTTAAACAATAATGCCTTACCGACTTTAAGGTAAGTATCGTTACGGTAACAGTCTTTAGACGCTAGCGAGGACCCCGTGCGACAAGCGAAGCATAGCAAGGTGAGGGCTGCATATGCTGGCCTAACATAAATAGTCATTCCATTGTTTCAGACTGCCTGCCATAACCTGAACCCTTCCGGAAACCCTGATTTTTCGCCCAGATGTACATCCTGCCATTGGCTGCGCTAACGCGTTTTGATTCCCAAAATTTATATTTTCTTTATAAAATTGAACTTAATCTTTACGGCTTTCTTAAGGCATTTTTATTAACATGTAACTAATTTTTTGATGGCCGGTTTCACCTAAGCGGCTGTTTTTAAAAACCAATAAAACACCGGTTGCCGGAATTAACTCAAGCGTTTTCCTTGCAAGTTGTTACGAGGCGCTTTTATGAATATCAAATTTATTAAAGTTCTTTTGATCATGGTATCGAGCTTTTACGGTTCGGGCTGCATTTTCAAACACATTTCATTCAGTGGATACGCTATCGGGATTGGATACAGATAAGGAGGCCGCCGGCGCGAATGCGAACACTATCGATCGCTATCCGCTACCTTCAAGTAAGGTTTACATCGGATTTTGCCAACGAGAAGGATTGCTTCGGCATCCCGGAGTGATTGCCAAACAACAAATATTACATCGCTACGGAGATTTCTGGGTGCGCTTTGAGATACAGGCGCGTGGCGGTTCGGAGTGGCTTGTGCAGTGTAGCCTGGAAACCGGGAAAATCATCCGTGAGCAGAAGTTGCTCGATGCTTCATCCTGACAGATCGGTGCTGTTGAGCCATAGACGTTCTATCCGTACCTGATACCGAACGGCGACTTGATATTCAATCAAATAACGCACTAAATTAAGCGGATAAAATTTATACGTTGATTAGTAGTTGGCTATAGAACTTTAATGTCAGCATCGATTGATGCGACGAGGTAGCGAAGGACATCGGCAACAATTAAAATCTAATTGAGTTTTACTGCCTGTAGAATGCAAACTTAATTTTTGCCAAATTCAATGGAACGACATGATTTTTAATCTCTACCAGTCGGTAGTGCTAACCAAGACCGTTGCAAGACGGCTGACGATACTGGCTTTATGCGGCCTGCAAGGCTGTTTTTCACCCTTGGCGTTGGATCGCGCGGTAATCGAGTACGACAAGGCCACCGCTGATATTCTGTCCAAACAACTGCTGTTAAATATTGCCCGTTCCCATCAGCATCAGCCCATGCATTTCACCGGCGTTTCCAATATTGCCGCGACGTTTAATTTTCAATTCAATGCCGGGGCGACACCTGCGTTTACCGGTGAAACCGGCTCGTTACTGACGCCGGTGTTTGGCGGCACGATGTCTGAGAATCCGACTATCAGCATCGTGCCCATTGAGGGCGAGGAATTTACCCGCCGGTTGTTAACGCCATTTCAGGAAAACAAATTGACCATGCTGTTGCGGCAGGGCGCTGATGTGGACTTGATTCTGCGCCTGTTGGCCGGTGAGTTGCGGATTTACAGCAACGGCCAGAGCGGCGTCTATCTAAATAGACCCGCCGATGCCGAAGGCTACCGGTTGTTTCGGCAAGCCGTACTGCATTTATCGGCTATCCAGGACAGACACAAGCTGTTTGTCGAGCCGTTGATGTTTGATCAGCATTGGACCGTGCCGGCCGACTCGTTGACGGCGGAACAAGTGGCTGCGCTGCAAAAAGAATTCAAGGTCGAATATCAGGTTGAGAGCAAGATGGTTACATTAAGTAAGCGGGTGACCGGGCATATCCTGTTGACCAATTACGACCCGACGACGCTAAGCAACGAGGAGCGGATGCATTTGCAGGAAGAAGCCGATCAAGGTGCAGTTAATGATGTCAATGTCGATATCCGGCCCGGTTATCCGGGCGGCGAATGGCCGATACACGGGGTTTTTCGCTTGCGCAGCTTTCATAATGTGCTGAATTTTATCGGTCAGTCCATCAGTGACGAGCCGGAATATACCGTCGCCAAGCACCCGCAAACGCCTAACGTCAGCGAGAATCCGGTGAACACCATGGCTTTGCTGGTTAGCGATAGCGAACCGGCCGCCGATATCAGCGTACAGTTTGGCGACTGGCATTACGCGCTCAAGGATGAAATCGGCTACCAATGGAACCGCGAAGGTTTTCGGTTGTTATGCCAGATTTTTCAAATGACCATGACCGACTTGGCGCAGCAAGGCGCGCCGTCTATTACCATTGCTAAATAACACAGGAGAAACTTTTGACTGGGCAAATCGACAACAGCATGGTCATGAAATGCGTGGCCTATCAAAACGGCGTCAGTATCGGCGATGTGACCATCGAAGACATCAGCGAGGTGCTGAAACGGGAAAATACCTTTGTCTGGCTGGGTTTGCGCGAGGCAAACAGCGAACTGTTAGCCAAAATCCAGGAGGAATTCGGACTGCATGATTTGGCTATCGAAGATGCCTGCGCAGCGCATCAGCGCCCGAAAATCGAGGAGTACGGCGACTCGCTGTTCATGGTGTTGCACACCGCCCATCTTGCGGAAAACCAGGTCGAGTTTGGCGAAACCCATATTTTCCTGGGGCCGCGCTTTATGGTGACGGTCAGGCACGGCGCTTCGCGCAGCCACAGCAAAATCAGAGAGCGTTGCGAGGCTATGCCGCAGCAACTGGCCAAAGGGCCTGGATTTGCGTTGTATTCGGTCATGGATTTTATCGTCGATAACTATGTGCCGGTTATCGACGGTCTACAGAAACGGTTCGATGTGCTGGAGGAGGCGATTTTTCAATACCGGCCCAGTCGGCAAACCATAGAAGGCCTTTACGAGCTAAAGCGCGAGTTATTGCAGTTGGAAAGCGCGATTAATCCGGTCATCGATATTTGCAACGAGCTGATGCGCTTTCACAGCGGCGTTATTCCCAAAGATGTCGGCGTGTATTTTCGCGATATTGCCGATCACATCAAACGTATCGATCAGGCGATTCACGGCATGCGCGAAATGTTGGTCGCAGCGATGCAGGTTCACCTGACTTTCGAATCGGTGCGGCAGAACGAAGTCGTCAAAGGCTTGGCCGGTTGGGGGGCGATCCTGGCGATACCGACCATGGTCTTCAGCTGGTATGGCATGAATTTTAAATACATGCCGGAACTGAATTGGGAATACAGCTATCCGGTAGTGATCGGCGGCGTGGCGTTGTGCAGTCTGCTGCTGTATTTGCGCCTTAAAAGGGCAGGATGGCTGTAATTTTAAAATATAGCCACGATGCCTTAGACTATCACCATGGACAGCATTATCCTTGCTCCGCGTTGAGCGAAGCGGGTCATTTTGGTAGGGAGAGAGTCCTTGCCTCGTATTCAAACATCTAACAATAATCATAAGAGAATATTCATGACAAAACGAATCCTGTACTTTTTGACGCCAGGTGAAAACATCAGCCCATTTGATGTGACGCTCGCCGCCGATGCCGGTTTTGATATGGTGGTGCCGCTGACTAAAATTGAAGCTAAGAATGTAGCGGCCGTCGTTCAGGATGCCATTTTCTGTCGCCCACCGAAACGTTTCAACGACACCGGTATCTTTATCGGCGGACGCGACGTTCATATGGCGACAGATATGTTTCAGAGCGCCAAAAAGGCGATGGTCGATCCTTTTCAAGTCGGTGTATTTGCCGATCCCAACGGCGCTTATACCACCTCAGCGAGTGTAGTCGCGCTGGTTGCCAAGGTTCTTAAAGAACATCACAGCATGGATTTAAACGGACGCAAGATTGCGGTGTTCGGCACCGGGCCGGTCGGTATTTGTACTGCAATTCTTGCCGCCAAACAGGGTGCAAGCGTCAAACTGTGCCAGTTGCTTGCCGATGATGACAGACGGGCCGCGGAAAATTTTTGCCAGCGTTATGAGACCGATGTCGAATGGGTTTCGGCCCAGACTAACAAAGAAAAAACGGACGAAGTGGGCGATGCCGAAGTCATTATTTGTGCGGCAAGAGCCGGCGTGCGTATTTTGGAAGGCTCATTGAACAATGCCAAAAACTTGCTGGCGGCGGCGGATACCAATGCTGTGCCTCCCAGCGGGGTATTGGGGATAGGTTTGCATGATATGGGCGCGTCTGTCGAATATGCTCACGGCAGCTTCCGCAGTATCGGGCCTCTGGCTATCGGCAACCTGAAATATAAAACGCAATTCGGTTTGTTTGAAGAAATCCAAAAATCAAGTAAAGCGGCGCTGATTGATTTCCCCGAAGCTTATGCATTTGCGTTGTCTTTGCTTGAGAAGCAGGCGTAAAAATTATCGGATTGGTCTCTTAGGGACGCGCTGAACAAATCGATTCCGTTCATGGTTCGACAAGCTTACCACGAACGGAATCAACAGCTTACCGTTCGTCCTGAGCCTGTCGAAGAAATTGATTCGCGTGGCCAGCGGTCAAGCCATAACATTTTCTGACAAGAATCGATCTTTCAGGCCTGCCCCAAATTCAGCGCATTATCTTTCAAGCGATCAAAATATCCATTTCCTTACGCCCGCCTCTCGTCTATTTTTATAAAATCTTTATATGTTCACCCTAACGCTTTAGGTAAATTTTATAGGGGATTAAATAAGATAGATCCCGTCTTAACAACAAGGTGAAAAACATTCCATGACACTTCAAACCTATTTTGGTCTTGATAATGATGAAAATTCATGGCTGCTCGTTCAGCGTAGCGAGGGAGCAACCGTATTTATACGGCGATTCAAAAATACGGTGGATGGACTTGATCAGCTTTCGAAGTTCATAAAAAGCCGATGTGAGAAGCCGAGAATTTATATTAAATCGACCGGCTGTGTTGCATTGGGTCTTTTGAAATATCTGTGTGTCATTCCCGGTATTGAGGTCGTATTTATTTCTCCGGCAGGCTTTAAACAGTACCAAACCTGTTTGCCGAAAAGCATCATCAGAAATTCTAAAGCCACCTCCTTTGAAGCGGAGATACTTGCCGATTGTGCTGAACGCATGATCTAAGCGGCACTGTTCTGAAGCTTCGATTACCCAAGAGCCGATGCCAATTGCCCGGTTCTTTGGCGAATCATGATGAAATATTGGTCACTGCGCTTACTGGCACCAAAGTTCGCGCAGTTTTGTAGCAAGGAAAAATACAATGTTTAGCGAAATAACGTCACTGATCACCTTTGTTGAAGCCAATTTAACAGGGTTCTCAAGCATCTTGGGAGACTTGGCGACATTTATCCTGCTGATTGCTTTTGTCGTACTGTCGGCCCTTGAGTTTAGCTTTCCCAAACGCAGATTACCTGTTGAACAGTTGCGTCAGTCTTATCAAACCAATGCGGGCCTGTTTATTTTTAACAGTTTTATTATCTCGGCGACGCTGGCGCCTTTGTTGATGGTGGCCGACCGCTATTCAGGCTGGGGGCTGCTGAGTTATATCGACAATCCAGCCTGGAAAGTCCTGCTGTCATTTGTATTGCTCGATTTGCTACTCTATGGCTGGCACAGGATTAGCCACAGTTTTGATAGCCTGTGGATGTTCCATAAAGTGCATCATAACGATCCTTATTTAAATGTCTCGACCGCATTTCGGTTGCATAGTGTCGAGCTGATGATCATTACCGTACTGAAATCGGCTTACGTTGTTCTGCTCGGCGTAGATAAAACAATGGTAGTTACTAATGAAATCCTATTGACCTTGTTCGTCATGTTCCATCACAGCAATATTTCATTTCGCGGTGAGAAGCGTTTGGGACAGGTTTTTATCACGCCCTATTTGCACCGCACGCACCATTCGACGGAACGCAACGAGCATGACACCAACTACGGCGCGGTTTTCTCAATATGGGATCGTTTGTTCTGCACATTCGCAGAACGGGAGCCTCTGGAAATAGGTATTAAAAACAGCTCGCCGCAAACCGTTTTCGGCTTGGTAAAGTTCGGCTTTACCCCGGCAAATCCAGCGTCGGTACCGGCATGCGAGCTGGAAGCGATGATTGCCGAAGCGGCCTATTACAAAGCCGAAAAACGCGCGTTTGCGCCTGGAAATGAGCTTCGCGACTGGCTGGAAGCAAAAAGGGAAATCATCAGGATGGTTTATGGCGACCGGCCGGGCAGGCGGCCGCAACCATTTGAATCTTATGCACTTGCGGTTTCATCAATACCGTTTATCCGGAATGGAAAATACCATGAAATTATTGAAAGGTTCTATAGCAGCGCTTATTACCCCCTTTACCGACGATGCTGAACAATCCGTCGACAGGGAAAAACTCGCCGGACTGGTCAAGCTGCACGCCGACAGCAAAACCGCAGCGGTTGTACCTTGCGGAACAACCGGCGAATCGCCGACCTTGCTAAAAGAGGAATGGAACGCTGTCCTGTCGACAACGATCGAGGCGGCCCGGGATACAACGCTCAAAGTTATTCCCGGAACCGGCTCGAACAGCACGCGGGAGGCGCTTAGATTGACCGAGCGTGCGGCCGAACTGGGCGCCGATGCCTGCCTGGTGGTAACGCCTTATTACAACAGGCCCAGTCCGGAAGGCATACTCGCGCATTTTCAGGAACTGGACAAAGTGGGCATACCGCTGATTCTATATAACATACCCAGCCGAACCGGTATCGATCTTGGCGCCGACCTGATTATCGAGCTGTGCGAAAAATGTCCGTCCATAGCCGGGCTAAAAGCATCTAACAGCGATCTTGATCAAATTACCGAAGTTATTTACCGGTCTGCCCAACTTGACCGGCCTTTCTCGGTATTTTCCGGCGATGATTCGCTGATCTTGCCCATTCTTTCGGTGGGAGGAGTCGGTGTGATTTCGGTGGCGGCCAACATTATGCCGCGGGTGATGGACGAACTGGTCGCCAGTTTCATGCGCTCGGATTTGAATCAGTCCAGGACTATCATGCATGCTATTCATGGTTTTTGCCGCGCCTTGCTAAAATCGGGTTCAAATCCGGCGCCCATTAAATCGATCATGAACCGTACCGGTATGAAAGTAGGCTCATGCCGAAAACCCTTGGTGGATTTATCGGAGGACAAAGCGGAAGCGCTTGTTCATGAGCTACAGATGATGCTTGCCAAGCTTTCCGGGCATCATATCCCTTACGATGAAGTCCTAAGTAAAATTGTTGACACTGCCACGGAATAACGATGACGGAGTTAGACGAATTCATCAAATTGCTGGCGGGGTTGCTGTCGGTGGTGGACCCTATCGGCGCGATCCCGTTATTCATCAGCCTGACCGAGCATCGAAGTTCCGAGGAGCGGCGGCATATCGCCTGGGTTTGCGCAATGTCGGTGGGTGCCGTGCTGATGTTTTCATTGTTCGGCGGCAAGTCTATGCTGGAGTTATTCGGTATCGGTATTCCCTCGTTCCAGATTGCGGGCGGTATTGTCATTTTGTTAATGGGGATTTCGATGCTCAAGGCTTCGCATGACCGCTCCCGGAACACGCCTGAAGAACGGGCCGAGTCGGTCGATAAAGCATCCATCGCCGTGGTGCCGATGGCAATTCCGCTGCTCAGCGGTCCCGGCGCGATGAGTAGCGTGATTGTTTACCATAACCTGAATCCGTCCTGGAACCATGATTTTCTGGCCAGTTGCGTTATTACTACGGTGGCGTCGCTAGTGTTGATCTGTTTGCTGATGGCGGAAAAAATTGCCGATTGGTTGGGTACAACCGGCATGAATGTGATCACGCGCGTATTCGGTTTGATTATTTTATCCATCGCGGTGGAATTTATTACTAAAGGCTTGGCGGCTGTTTTTCCTATGCTGGGGCAAGCTCCGTGACCGGCACATTCTATCAAGCTAATTTTCTTCAGTGTTAAGACGATACCCCACCCCCGCTTCAGTCAATAAATAGTGTGGCCTGGTCGGATCGGCCTCTATCTTGTGGCGCAGCTGTCCCATGTAAATCCTCAAGTAGTGACTATGTTCGACTGAAATGGTCTAATTAAACCGGACACTTCTAAAGACAGATTTATAATGTCAACAGAGGTGAAAAATGAACGAACAAAATAAACATAAACGTTCCAAATACACTCTTGAATTTAAACAAGATGCGGCAAAGTTGGTTAACGAAAAAGGCTATACGCACAAGCAAGCAGCGGATAATTTAGGCGTATCGCTGGGCGCTATTGGACGTTGGGTAAGAGCCGAAAAAGGGCCAACGGTATCTCCAACTAAGAAGAATATTCTGAACTTAACTGACCAGTCGGAATTAATGCGCTTACGTAAAGAAGTTGAACAATTGCGGATGGAGCGCGAAATATTAAAAAAGGCCGCAGTCTTCTTTGCGCAAGAACTCCAATAAAATACGGATTTATTAGAGAGCAACAGAAGACTTTTCCCGTTACCGTGTTGTGCAAAGTCATGCTGGTCAGTACCAGCGCCTTTTATGCGTGGGCTAAAACGCCTGAAGATACTGATAAAAAAGTTCTGCAAAAACAGCTTGAAGTTAAAGCAATTCAGTTATTTGAGGAGAATAAGAAAACTTATGGTTCCCGCCGTTTATCCGAAGCCTTCATAAAAGAAGATATTCAGGTCGGACGCTATAAAGCGAAACAATTGATGAACAAATTGGGCTTGAAACCGCGCTATCCAAAACGATTCAAAGTCACCACCGACAGCGATCATAATGATGCAATTTCCCCTAACCTATTAAATAGGCAATTTGATGTCACTGCTCCCAACAAGGTCTGGACGACCGACATTACTTACGTCTGGACGCTTGAGGGTTGGCTCTATGCCGCGATAGTTATCGACTTGTTTTCCAGGCAAGTGGTGGGCTGGTCGATTGACGATCATATGCGGACTTCGCTATGTGTCAATGCCTTGCAGATGGCATTTTGGAGGAGAAAGCCAGAGCCTGGCCTACAGCATCATTCTGATCGAGGCAGCCAATACGCAAGCCACGAATACCGAGGGCACTTGGGGATAATGAAGATGCAACAAAGTATGAGCCGTAAAGGTGACTGCTGGGACAATTCGCCGACAGAGCGATTTTTCCGAAGCTTAAAGCACGAGCAACTTAACTATGAAAAATTCAGGACTAAAGAGTCGGCAAAGCTGAGCATTATTGATTATTTGGCTTTTTATAATGGTAAACGCATGCACTCAAAACTAAGCTATCAGTCCCTGCTGGAATTTGAGCGGGAATTCTATAGGAAGACTGCTTAAGAAAGTGTCCTGTTTTAGTTGACCATTACAAATGCTCATGAGTGATACTTCAAAACTTCACAGTCTTTCATCAGAGTTCAAATCAAAACAGGAAATAACGGAGATAAAGCAAGGTAGGAAATGTCCATCGGTAAATCCTTCAATAGGGTGTCAACGACGGCTTTATAGTAAGTTTTTCAAAATAAAGATTTCGTAAAGGCGAGTTTACTAATAAGAAACAGATCGTTTCACTTATCGGCACAATTGATGGCTATGATTTGAATCCAGTCAGGCGATTATTTGAGTAAGTCGCAGTATTTATCGACCGAATCAGACGTAGAGCTTATGCGTCAAGTTAGAAACTTAAGTTCACTAGATATTAAGGGCATGGACTAAGTTACTGTCTCTAAAAATATTTTTCTCATTTTTATCTTTCCATTTAAACACATTATCCTTTCCCTTGATTAACAAGGAACCTTTGCTTGATAGCTACGGCGGCTCATGTTAGCCAGAAAAAAATCAATAATTTTTACGACTTTTTTATAGCGTTTTTTATATCGTGTAACCCATTGGTTGATGACCGGTTTTGCCTAAACGATATAAAACATCAATCGGGCCGGGATTAATTCAAGCGAATTTCCTACAAGTTTTTGTGAGGCGCTTTCATGAATAACAAGTTGATTAAAAAAGTTTTGATCTTAGTGTTGAGCCTTATGGTTCAAGCTGCATTTTCAAACTTAGCTCATTCAGCAGATGCTCTATCCGGGGTGAAGTCCGGAACGGCCGGTAGCGCGGATACGAATATTAACGACCGTTACGCATTGCCGCCCAGTAAGGTCAACATCGAACTGTGCAAACGGGAGGCGTTGCTTCTGCATCCGGGACTGATTGAGAAACAACGAATGCTGCATCGGCACGGAGATTTTAAGGTTCGATTTCAGATACAGGGGAATGACGGTTTGGAGTGGTTTATGTTATGCGACTTGGCAACCGGGAAAGTCACTGATTCATTTTGATGTGTTTCCACTGATTGGCTTGGATCAGTCTCTGCGATGCAGAGCGGATCATTTGTAATTGCAATTAATCGAGTAACAAATTAGAGAAGGACAAAATATATGTATTGGTTAACCGAATGTCATAATGCGATTCAATGGGGAAACAGCCTCAGGGGCGATCTCTTCAGGTCCAAGCAACTGTCTTATCTGGTCTTGCTTGCGGCCTTGGTGACTTTGGTTGTCGGATTAATGCTTTTCCTGGTTGATCCCAATATCAAATCGCTCTTTGACGGCATTTGGTCCGCCTGGGTGACAATGACCCATGTGGGCTTTGGCGATGTGGTTCCGGTCTCCTTTTTCGGGCGTTTGCTCGCAGCGGGATTGATTTTGTTTGGTCTGGTGTTGTTTTCACTGTTCACAGCCGTGGTTTCGGTGGCCCTGATCGGCAGGAACATGCATGCCTTAGAGATGGATATTGAGCAAATCGGACAGAAGGCCGGTCGCATTCAAACCGGAGAAGACCGGATTCTCGATGAGTTGGCGAGATTGCATAAGCGTATGGAAGCGTTGGAGAAGCAGTTGCTATCGAACACCGAGACAACAACTGACTAGTTCCGGCCTTCAATGAAGAGTCAGCATAAAAAATTCAACTCATATCCGGCATCTGGAGCAAAACCTGCCTTGGTAGTCTCTTTTAAAAGACCTGAAATTATCGGCGAGACTCCGTCCTTGAAGCGTGAGAAGCTTTTGAACGGACAAATCGACAGTAGCCGGGTCATGAGATGTGTAGCCTATCAAAACGGCGTCAGTATCGGCGATGTGAGCATTGCAGGCATCAGCGAAGTGCTGCAACAGGAACACACTTTTGTTTGGCTGGGTTTGCGCGAGGCAAACGGCGAGCTGTTAGCCAAAATACAACAGGAATTCGGGTTGCATGATTTGGCTATCGAAGATGCCTGCACCGCGCATCAGCGCCCGAAAATCGAGGAATACGGCGAATCGCTGTTTATGGTGTTGCATACCGCCCATCTCGCCGAAGATTAGGTCGAGTTTGGTGAAACCCACATTTTCCTGGGGCCGCGTTTTTTGGTGACGGTCAGGCACGGCGCTTCGCGCAGTCACAGCAAGATCAGGGAGCGTTGCGAAGCCATGCCGCAGCAATTGGCCAAAGGGCCTGGATTTGCGTTGTACTCGATCATGGATTTTATCGTCGATAACTATGTGCCGGTTATCGACGGCTTGCAGGAACGGTTCGAGGAGCTGGAGTCGGCAATACTTGAATACCGGCCCAGCCGGCACACTATAGAAGGCCTTTACGAATTAAAACGCGAGTTGTTGCAGCTGGAAAGCGCGATTAATCCGGTCATCAATATTTGCAACGAGCTGATGCGTTTTCATAGCGGAGTCATTCCCAAAGATGTCGGCGTATATTTTCGCGATATTGCCGACCACATCAAACGTATCGATCAGGCGATTCACGGCATGCGCGAAATGTTATTCGCTGCGATGCAGGTGCATCTGACCTTTGAAACGGTGCGGCAGAATGAGGTCGTTAAGCGCTTGGCCGGGTGGGGTGCGATCCTGGCGATACCGACCATGGTCTTCAGCTGGTATGGCATGAATTTCAAGTACATGCCGGAACTGGATTGGAAATACAGCTATCCGGCGGTTATCGGTGGCGTAACGTTATGCAGTTTGCTGCTGTATTTGCGCTTGAGAAGGGCCGGTTGGCTGTAAAGTTAAAATGCTCAGGCGATGCGCTAGGGTAATCGGCCGTAAATCGTTTACGGTCGCTGTCTATCATAAAAAGACTTTACCTAAATTCTGCACAGCAGAATTTAGGTTTTATATTTTCTTTATATTGAAGTCCTAAATTTATACGGAATATTTTTTACTGATTTTTATATAAATTGAAATATTAACTGATGTTACGCACGGACCGTATTTCTCCCGTTTGCCGCGCCGAGCACCGGAGCTTTTATCGAGAACAGCCCGTTAGGGGTGCGGCAGGGAGGCCGCACGTCAGCAGAGGGGCAGGAGCCCCTTCTGCTGACCCTCGATAAAAGCGAGGAGCGCAGGAAGCAAGCGGCAACCGGGCCGCCTTTTCTTTGGTTACTTTCTTTTGGCGGAGCAAAAGAAAGTAACTCGCCTTCGGGTGCGACAAACCCGATTCAAATAACCGTCGCGCTAGCGACACTTTTAATAAAATTGTTAGACAGTCTTCTAAATTCGAATAACTGCGTAACATCAGATATTAAGATTTAAGTTTATTCCGAGGTAAATTCTATGGATCCAAAATCTGTCCTCACCGCTGCGATTGTCTTTGCCGTCGAAATTATTCTTTTCTATGTAGTGCTGGCTAAGTTATCAATCGATTGAAGCCTGTGTTGCTCGTAAAGTCATTACGAAGGTGGTTGTTATGGTCATACACTTGGTATTGACGATGCTGTTTTTGAGCGGGCTCCCAATTTGGAGATTAGGAACCGGCTCAAACCAGTGTCGGTATAGCAATTAAGAAAATTTTGCCCTTTGTCGAAGCAACAACTCCAATACTTACAGCACCACAACATGCAAACATCTGTATATAGAACTTATCCGGACATCTAGTAGGTGGCGGTACGGATTTATCATGATCCGCGAACGGGGGATACTCCCAACGTTTCGATTACTCGACAAGACTCTCCTAATTCTAGAGATTCCACCAAAGTAAACGCTACTCAACAGCCGAATTCGACGATTTGGGCGTTATAACGATATATAACTATTTTTACAGTTTTTTTATAACAACAACGCTACATTACATATTCGGAATATCCATAAAAAAAGAGGTAACTATGACTTTTATCTACGGCTTGAGCGGCTTGCTCGCATTCGCTTTATTCATTTATCTGCTGGTGGTGTTATTTTACCCGGAGAAATTCTAATGATTACAAACGGTTTATTGCAAATCATTTTATATTTTGTCGTCCTGTTGCTGTTGGCTAAGCCTTTGGGCGTTTATATGGCGGCGGTGTATGAAAATCGTCCGCTAGTTCTTAAACGTATCTTGGGACCCTTGGAAACAGGGTTTTATCGTTTGAGCGGCGTTAACCCGGAACACGAGATGGGCTGGAAAAATTATGCGGCCGCGTTGCTCTGGTTTAACTTATTCGGCGGGCTGTTTGTATTTGCACTGCAAGTGCTGCAAGCTCATTTGCCGCTGAACCCGCAACAAATGGCTAATGTAACGGTTGACTCGTCATTTAACACGGCGGTCAGTTTTATCACTAACACTAATTGGCAAGGTTACAGCGGCGAAGCGACGATGAGTTATCTGACTCAAATGCTGGGACTGGGCGTACAAAATTTTCTCTCGGCCGCCACCGGCATGGCGGTTTTGGTCGCCTTGATACGCGGCTTTCAGCGCACTCATGCGGACGGCATCGGCAACTTCTGGGCGGACCTGACCCGCGGCACTCTGTATATCTTGCTGCCGCTGTCGTTATTGATAGCGGTGGTGCTGGTTGGTCAAGGCGTGGTGCAAACCTTCAAGCCTTACCAAACTGTTCCATTAGTTGAGCAGGTCAGCACGGCAACGGAAACTGCGACGCAAACCTTGGCAGTGGGGCCTGCCGCCTCGCAAATCGCGATTAAACAACTGGGTACCAACGGCGGCGGTTTTTTTAACGTTAACTCGGCTCATCCTTACGAAAATCCAACGCCGTTGACCAATTTCCTGGAAATGCTGTTATTGATACTGATCCCGTCAGCGCTGTGCCATACCTTTGGCACGATGGTCGGCGACACGCGCCAGGGGTGGGCTATTTTGGCTGCGATGACGCTGGTGCTGGTCGGTTTGATATTCGTCACTGTCGGTTATGAGCAAGGCGGCAATCCGGCGCTGACTGCGCTTGGCGTCGAGCAAAGCGTTAGTGTCGGCCAGTCCGGCGGCAATATGGAAGGCAAGGAAACGCGTTTCGGTATCGTCAATTCGGCGTTATGGGCGACGGCGACGACAGCGGCGTCCAACGGATCGGTCAATTCCATGCACGATTCTTATACCCCGATAGGTGGCTTGGTTCCGATGTGGCTGATTCAATTGGGCGAAGTCATTTTCGGCGGTGTCGGTTCCGGTCTTTACGGGATGCTGATTTTTGTTTTGATTGCGGTATTTGTCGCCGGTCTGATGATAGGCCGCACACCGGAATATCTCGGCAAAAAAATTGAATCTTTCGAGATGAAAATGTCGGCTGTCGTTATTTTAATTCCAGCCTTGTTTATTCTGGGCGGGACATCCTTGGCGATTATGGTGGAGGCCGGTAAATCAGCGGTCGCCAATCCCGGCGCGCACGGTTTTAGCGAAATTCTTTATGCATTTTCTTCCTGTGCCGGCAACAACGGCAGCGCTTTTGCCGGTCTCAGCGCCAACGCTCCGTTTTATAACACGGCTTTGGGTATCACGATGCTGTTCGGACGCTACGGGATCATTATTCCTGTGCTGGCTATTGCCGGTTCATTGGCTGCAAAAAAGACCGTACCAACCACCGTCGGCACTTTACCTACGCATACGCCGCTGTTTGTGATGCTGCTTATCGGCACCGTGGTTTTGGTCGGAGCGTTGACTTACGTGCCCGCCTTGGCTTTAGGTCCGGTAGTCGAGCATTTAATGATGAACGCATCGGCACATTAAGAATTAACCACATAACGCACAAAGAGTTGTCATTCATGTATGGAATCCATTTCGATTTACCTATCTGGAAACTCTGTATTTTTAACTACTTCGTGGTTTATATGAATTTAAGCAAAGAGAGAAACAGTCGATGATCAATCAAAATCATACGCAACAGCTATTTACCAGCCAGATCCTATGGGATGCGTCAGGCGACGCCTTGCGCAAATTGGCGCCTCAACAACAATGGAAAAATCCGGTCATGTTCGTGGTCTATATCGGCAGTTTGCTGACCACCGGGCTCTGGCTGTGGGAGTTATTTTCTGGAGATCATACGCAAACCGGCTTCATGTTCGCCGTGACTTTCTGGCTGTGGTTCACGGTGTTGTTTGCCAACTTCGCGGAAAGCGTCGCCGAAGGCCGCAGCAAAGCGCAGGCCGCATCGTTGCGTAATGCCAAACGGGACATCATGGCGAAGAAACTGGATAAACCGTGTTACAGCATCGATTACGCTAAAGTCACCAGCACCTCATTACGGCGCGGCGACATTGTGCTGATTGAAGCGGGCGATTTTGTCCCCGCCGACGGCGAAGTCATCGAAGGCGCGGCCAGTGTCGATGAAAGCGCGATCACCGGCGAAAGCGCACCGGTCATTCGCGAATCGGGCGGCGATTTCAGCTCCATAACCGGCGGTACGCGGGTATTGTCCGATTGGCTGGTGGCCCGAGTCGTGGTCAACCCCGGCGAAGCCTTTCTGGATCGGATGATTGCGATGGTGGAAAGCGCATCGCGGCAAAAAACGCCCAATGAAATTGCGTTGACTATTTTACTGGTGGCATTGACGCTGATTTTTCTGTTGACTACCGTGACCCTGTTGCCGTTTTCTATCTACAGTGTGGAAGTCGCCAAAGCCGGTACGCCGGTGTCGATCACCGTGCTGGTAGCGTTGCTGGTTTGTTTGATTCCTACCACCATAGGCGCTTTGCTGTCCGCTATCGGTGTTGCCGGTATCGGGCGGATGATGCAGAAAAACGTCATCGCGACTTCGGGACGAGCCATTGAAGCGGCCGGGGATGTCGATGTGCTGCTACTCGACAAAACCGGTACGATTACCTTGGGCAACCGTCAAGCTTCGGCATTTTTACCGATCGGCTTGGTCAGCGAAAAAGAATTGGCCGACGCCGCGCAACTGGCGACGCTGGCCGACGAAACGCCGGAAGGGCGCAGCATTATTATTCTTGCCAAGCAGAAATTTGCGATCAGGGAACGTAATATTCACGATCTGAACGCCACGTTTGTCGCTTTTAGCGCGCAAACCCGAATGAGCGGCATCAATATCGGCGAGCGCCAGATTCGTAAAGGCGCTGTCGATGCGATACGCGGCTATGTGGAAAGCCAAAATGCGAAATTTCCCGAGGAAGCTGTACGAATTGCCGATATTGTTGCGCGCCGCGGCAGTACGCCGCTACTGGTTGTCGACGCCGGACAGGTATTGGGTGTCATTGAGCTGAAAGATACGGTCAAGGGCGGCATCAAGGAGCGTTTTGGCGAACTGCGCAATATGGGCATAAAAACCATCATGATCACCGGCGATAACCGTTTGACCGCGGCGGCGATTGCGGCCGAAGCCGGCGTCGACGACTTTTTAGCCGAGGCGACGCCGGAAGCCAAGCTTAAGCTGATCCGCGAGCATCAAGCGGAAGGCCGCTTGGTGGCGATGACCGGCGACGGCACCAACGACGCACCTGCTTTGGCTCAGGCCGATGTGGCGGTGGCGATGAATTCGGGCACCCAGGCGGCCAAGGAAGCCGGCAACATGGTCGATCTCGACTCCAACCCCACCAAGCTGATCGAAATCGTTGAAACCGGCAAACAAATGCTGATGACGCGCGGTGCGTTGACCACGTTCAGTCTGGCTAATGATCTGGCCAAATATTTCGCGATTATTCCCGCAGCGTTTGCCAGCACTTATCCGGAACTGGGCGTGCTTAATATCATGGGCCTTAGCAGCCCGAACAACGCGATACTTTCGGCGGTTATCTTCAACGCCTTGATTATTGTCGCCTTGATTCCGTTGGCCTTGAAAGGTGTTAAGTACCGGCCGCAAAATGCGGATGCATTGCTGCGTAATAACTTGCTGGTATACGGTGTCGGCGGCGTTATCGTGCCGTTTATAGGCATTAAGTTGATTGATCTTGGCTTAACTGCGTTATCGTTTTAACTAAGAAAGCCCTCTCCAAAGGGAGAGGGTTGGGTGAGGGGAAAGTTCAGTACCTTCGCGCTATTAAGAGACAAACAAAGGATTCATCATGACCAACCATATTAAACCGGCAATAATGATGCTATTGCTTTTCACTGTGTTGACCGGTATTGCCTATCCATTGGCAGTCACATTCATTGCACAGATTGTATTCCCCACTCAGGCAAACGGCAGTTTGCTCGGCAGTAACGAACAGCCACTCGGCTCTGAATTAATCGGCCAAGCGTTTACTCGCCCCGAGTATTTTTGGGGACGGCCTTCAGCGACTTCGCCTGCTTCCTATAACGGCGGAGCATCCAGTGGTTCCAATCAAGGTCCTATCAATCCTGCGCTGATAGACGCCGTTCAGGGTCGCATTAAAGCGTTACGCGATGCCGACCCCACCCATTTGGAAGCGGTGCCCGTGGATTTGGTAACCGCCTCGGCCAGCGGGCTTGATCCTCACATCAGTCCTGCGGCCGCCGCTTATCAAGTCAACCGTGTTGCCAAAGCCAGACATATGTCGCCGGACAGCGTAGGTGAGTTTGTTGAGCGTTATACCGAAGGTCGGCAGTGGGGCGTTTTGGGCGAACCTCGAGTGAATGTACTAAAATTAAACTTGGCGTTGGATCAGCGTCTTAAGTAAGGAATAGCGACGTCCTGGAACTTGGGAGCTAGCGAAGACCTATAACATACACACAGCAGAAATCTTACTTGCTTTCGGTTGTAAAGCAGGCATTCTGCTTTAAATTTAAGGACCTAATAATATGAAAAATGATCTAAATAATAACTTCAAACTAAAGCCGTTGGCTTTGGGAATAGCGCTGGTTTCTGTTTTTGGTGTGGCACAGGCGAAGAGTTTGACCGAAGCCAGCACTTTGCTTGAAACGGTAGGTGATCCTAACGAAAGCCAGTTCATGAAAAATCTTGGATTGAAAATCGGTGGCTGGGCTAACGCCGGAGTCACCTACAACGCGGCAAGCCCTGATAATAATTTCAATGGGCCGGTTACCTTCGGTGATCGTTCTGCCGAATTCCAGTTAAATCAATTAAATATATTCGTACAACGTGCCGTAGCAGCAGAAGGCAACGCATGGGATTTCGGCGGACGTTTTGATGCGATGTTCGGTACGGATTCTATTTTTACCCAAGCTTATGGTGTTCCCGCATTTGATGTGAATACCGGGCAGCCTTTGAACCGGAACCATTGGGATCTTAATATGATCAACGGCAATGATAACCGCTTTTACGATATCGCACTGCCCCAGGCCTATGCCGAGGCTTATGCACCTATCGGCAATGGCTTGAATATCAAGGCCGGTCACTTCTATACGCCAATCGGCTACGAGACAGTTCCTGCGCCTGATAACTTTTTCTATACCCATGCTTACACCATGCAATATGGCGAACCGTTCACCCATACCGGCGTGATGGGAAATTATACGGTTGATAAAAACTGGGCCGTCATGGGCGGTGCCACTACCGGCAGTGCTACCGGCGGTTGGGATGGCGGTTTTGACAAACAGCTGGGTAACTGGGGCGGCTTGGCAGGTGCTACCTGGACCAGCGACGACAAGGATACTTCAGCCAATATCAGTGGTACCTACGGCGGCACATCGGAACACAGCAGCCAATCCTGGGGGCTATACAGTATGGTGTTGAAGCATAATATCACGGCTAAAACCCATCTGGTTTTGCAACATGATCATGGTTATGCCAATGGCGTTCTGACTTCTGTTCCGAATGTCGATGCCGAATGGTATGGCATCAACTCTCATTTAACTTACGATATTAAAGATAACCTGACCGCGGGTGTTCGGGCTGAATGGTTCCGCGATCAAAACGGTTTCAGGGTTTGCTCTCCTGGTCGCGTCGCTGCAGCAACCAATGGTGCGGGCAGTAGTTTTGCCGCGGCCGGTAATTTTACCTCTACCTGTAATGCCGGCAATGGCGCCAGTTACTATGGAATTACCGCGGGTGTGAACTGGAAGCCGATGAAATGGCTGAATATTCGCCCAAATGTCCGCTATGACTGGGTTGATGGCAGAAATGCTGCCACAGGCGGTCAGTACCGTCCTTTCGGTAATAACAAGCAGGATCAATTTCTGTTCTCTACCGATTTCGGAGTCAATTTCTAATCCACGACTCTATAAAGTTAAGCCAAGCCGTATTCTTGAAATTGCGCGGGTTCCCAATCTCCGGAGACTGTGAAAGTATTTTTGAAAATATGACGCATACTATTTTAGTGACTTCTAAGTCATTGTTTTATTGATCGTGGGAGGGGCTTTAGCCCCGAAAGTCGGGGCTAAAGCCCCTCCCACATGAATACTTTCACAGTCTCTCCGGATTGGGAACCCAGGCTGCGAATATTCTGTTAGGAGGAGACTCTACAAAATATATTTGTAGAGCGAGCTTAAACAAAGGCGAGAGACTAAAGTATGGAACCAAATACAACGAAAAGCGCCTATGCTTTTTTGCCATGGGTACTGACTTTTGCTCTGTTGGGAGCATTAACAGTGTTTAGCTATTATAGAGAAAGTGACAATCCGTTCGAGATGGAGTTTAAGAAGGCTGATTTGCTCTCAACGATGAGAATTCACCTTCTCGAAGCCATTGAGGCAGAGAAGAATGCCGTCATGGCCACTACGGATGAGGCATCGGAAAGTTTTGCCGTCCGATCTCGCCAGGCTGCTGATAAGGTAGAGAGCAACCGGAAGGAAATCGAATCCATCATCGACCAGCAGAAACTCCCCCGAGAGATAGAGATTCTAAATAACTTCAATATTTGTTGGGCACAATTTAGAAAACTGGACGAAACCATTTTGGCTCTTGCAACCCAGAACACCAATCTAAAAGCTCAAAAGATCTCCGCGACTCAAGGTGCGCAGGAAATGGAGCGTTTTGAACAGAGCTTGAACCGTCTCATCCATCGAAACGCCGGCAATAACCGGTGTAACACGACCGTTATGCTCTCGTATGAGGCCCTCACTGCCGGCCTGAAAATATTTTCCGTTCACCAGTCCCATATCGAAGAAGCGGATGATCAAGAGATGGATAAAATCGAGCTAAGCATCAAGTCATATGACATATCGGCCAGAAAAGCTCTTGGATCTCTTAGTAACATAACCGGTCTAAAAGACAGTGAAGACCTGAAGAATGCCGAGACGGCATACGAACAATTTATGAACCTGACTGATGAAGTCTTGAGACTTTCCCGGATGAACACCAATATCAAATCAGCCGAACTATCATTGGGAGGAAATGAATTGATTTCTTCCCAATGCCAGGAGATCCTCGCCGACCTCCAGGAGACCATTCAAGCTCGGCAGTTTAAAGCGACCAGATAGGGACGCCTCGCAAAACGAAAAGTTAGAAACCTTCGATTGGTTCAGGACTGGCTTCCAAACCGAATTCCCAAGCGCTTAGCGTGGGAACTCGCGAATAATGATCTACACATTACTTTTAGCAACGACCGGACTCGCTTATGACCGATACCAGACCAAACCCTGACACCTTGCTAGCCCGTGTAGAGCTTGAGGAAAACCGGCGACGGCGCGGGAGACTCAAGGTTTTTTTCGGCGCGGCGGCGGGTGTTGGTAAAACTTACGCGATGTTATTGGCGGCTCAGGCCAAACGGGCTGAGGGCGTTGATGTGGTGGTTGGACTGGTAGAGACCCATGATCGGCAAGAAACCGTTGCCGTATTAAAAGGCCTGGATGTGCTGCCGCCCAAGCTGGTCAAACATCGAGGCACAGTGCGCCGCGAGTTCGATCTGGACGGCACGCTGAAACGCCGCCCGTGTCTGGTCTTGGTGGACGAGTTGGCGCACAGCAATGCCGCCGGCTGCCGTCACCCCAAACGCTGGCAGGATATAGAAGAATTATTGAATGCCGGTATTGATGTTTACACCACGCTGAACGTCCAGCATTTGGAAAGCCTCAACGACGATGTCAGCCAGGTAACCGGGATTCAAATTAAGGAAACCGTGCCGGACACGGTATTCGAGCTGGCCGACGAAGTCGAATTGATTGACCTGCCGCCCGATGAATTGTTACTGCGGCTCAAGGAAGGCAAAGTCTATTTGCCGCAGCAGGCGGAGCGTGCGATGCGCAACTTTTTCCGCAAAGGCAACCTGATTGCGTTGCGGGAGTTGTCCCTGCGTCTGACCGCCGATCGGGTCGATGCGCAAATGCAAGATTACAGGGACAACCATGCGATCAGCGATGTTTGGCCGGTCGGCGACAGGATATTGGTATGCATTGGCCCCAATGTCCTTGCCGAGCGACTGGTGCGCGCCGCCAAACGGCTCGCTACCAGTCTTCATGCGCAATGGATCGTGACCTATGTGGAAACGCCGGAGCTGCAACGCTTGCCTGCCGAACGCCGCGACGAGGTGCTGCGGATATTACGCTTTGCCGAACAGCTGGGCGCAGAAACGGTGACCTTATCAGGCCCGGACATGAGTAAAGAAATCCTGGGCTTCGCCAAAAGCCGCAACGTCACCAAAATCGTGTTGGGCAAACCCCGCCGTCGAGGCTGGAAGCGCTGGGTGCTGGGTTCGGTCGTCGATACCTTGATCACTGAAGCGCATAACATCAATGTCTATTTGCTGGGTAGCCCGCGCGGCAAAGGTAGCGCAGACGAGAAATCGCCTAAAGAAATACCGCTGGCAAAGGTGTTGCGCCCCAATTACCCTTGGGGACGAGCCAAGCGGCGCTGGATAAATTGGGGCTGGGCGGTGGGTATGACCGGTTGCACCAGTTTACTTGCCTGGGTAATGTCCGGGAAATTCGAATTGGCTAACCTGATCATGGTCTATTTGCTGGGCGTGGTTTTTATGGCGGCCCGCTTTGGCCGCGAAGCATCCGTTTTGACCTCGGTGCTGAGCGTTGTCGCATTCGATTTTTTCTTTGTAAATCCGATTCATACTTTTGCGGTTGCAGATGCGCAGTATATAGTGACATTCTTAATTATGCTGTTGGTGGGATTGATCATCAGCCACCTGACCAGCAATATGCGCTCTCAGGCGAAAGTTGCCTCGCATCGGGAGCGGCGCGCCAATGTCCTTTATGCGCTGAGTGAAGATCTGGCGACCAGCCGCAGCGTAGCGGAAACAGCCAGAGTCGCGGCGCGCCATATTCAGGATGAGTATGGCGGTGCCAGCGTCTTGCTGTTTCCCGACGACGATGGACGAATAGCCTATCCTTTAGATCCGCCCGTCCCGGAGTCCCTGCGCAATTGCGATCTCAGCGTGGCGCAGTGGGTTTTCGATCACGGCCAGATAGCCGGACAAGGCACCGATACTTTGCCCGGAGCCGACGCGGTGTTTTTTCCTATGTCCGGTTTTCGCGGCGTGATCGGTGTGCTGGTATTGCGCGCCGCCAATTTGCGCCGGGTGTTTCTGCCCGAACAGCGCCGACTGCTGGACACCTTTATCAGCCAGATTGCTCAAACCGTTGAACGGGTGCGTTTCGCCGACGAGGCGCAACAGACGCAACTGCGCATGGAATCCGAAAGTTTGCGCAATTCCTTGCTCAGCGCGATTTCCCATGATTTGCGCACCCCGTTGGCATCCATTGTCGGAGCGGCCAGTACGCTGGTCGAAGAAGACGCGCAACTTGCCCCTCAGGATCGGCAGGAGTTGAGCCTGACCATTTATGACGAAGCGCTACGGATGTCGAACCTGACCAATAATATTCTGGATATGGCCCGCCTGGATGCGGGACAGGCATCGCTGAACCGGCAATGGTATCTGCTGGATGAAATTATCGGCGGAACAATGACGCGAATGCAGAAGCGGCTCAAAGGGCGCACTGTTAATACCAAGCTGCCGGATGAACTTTGTCTGGTACGGGTTGATGCGGTGCTGATCGAACAAGTGCTGATCAACCTGCTGGAAAATGCCTGTAAATATACCCCACCGGGCAGCCCCATCGACATTATCTCCGAGCTCTCCGCCCATATGCTCAAAGTAACGGTGGCGGATCGCGGCCCAGGCATACCGCCGGGAGAAGAGGAAAAACTGTTCGACAAATTTTACCGCCTGCATCGGGAAGGCACGCAAAGCGGCGTCGGCCTGGGCTTGGCCATTTGCAAGGCCATCATTATCGCGCACGGCGGCGTTATCGGCGTAACCAATCGGCAAGGCGGCGGTGCGCAATTCTTTTTCCTGTTGCCGGTAGACGAAGCGCCGCCGCAACTGGCCGCGGAGCAATTGCCAGATGAATAACGCCAAACCCGTCATTGTGGTCATCGAGGATGACCCGCAAATCCGCCGTTTTTTGCGCACCAGCCTGGGTGTGCAGGGGTTTCAGGTGATTGAGGCCGGAACCGGCGAACGAGGCGTCGTTGAAATCGGCACCCGTAAACCGGAGCTGGTCATACTCGACCTGGGCTTGCCGGGCATGGATGGCATAGCGGTGATCCGCAAGGTTCGCGAGTGGTCCGCGGTGCCGATCATCGTGCTGTCGGCCCGAAGCCAGGAGAGCAACAAGATTGCCGCGCTGGATGCCGGAGCGGACGATTACCTGACCAAACCGTTCAGCATCGGCGAGCTGCTGGCGCGCATCCGCGTATCGCTTCGCCACGCCTCACAGCTGGCCGGGGACAGCGTCGAAACGCTGTTTTGCGTCGGCGATTTGCAGGTTGATTTGACCCGGCGCAGTGTGCACATCGGCGAGCAGGAAATTCATCTGACCCCGATCGAATACAGGCTGCTGACCGTGTTGATCCGTCATGCGGGCAAGGTGCTGACGCATCGGCAGTTGTTGCTGGATGTTTGGGGACCTGCCTACGTGGAGCATGCCCACTATGTGCGGATTTACATGGGGCAGTTACGCCGGAAACTTGAAGCAGATCCTACTCAGCCGCGTTACTTGCTGACCGAAGCGGGCGTGGGGTATCGGTTGGCGGGTGGGGAATGAATTGAAAAATTTTTATCGTTCCCACGCTCCAGCGTGGGAACGCAGTTCCAGGCGCTCGGCGTCATCCTGCAAGATTAGGTGGAGTAATTGCCGAACAAACCGCCAGTTAATGTTCAGAAGCCGGTGAATAGAAAATCAAGTGCAGAAATAATTTCATGACGTTGGCCTCTTAGTGAGCCGACTTTTTCACCGATAGACCAAACTGGAATGCCAGCCAATTCCGCTGTAGACATATGCACAGCGGTATTTCTTATTGTGAATTCAGGATTAAGATGTTTGATCGCTTTATTCATAGCCGAAGCGGATAAGAGGGGTACGACTACCCGTGTTGAAAGGGTATCGAGCAAGTCAGACTGAACATCGAGTAGATAAGGAATCGTCTGATTTGTGGCTTTATTTGGGTTTTCAAAGACATCGAACTGCGCCATCAAAATTTCCTTAAACCGTCGCTGAACACGCCGTCTGTTTCAATGCGCCGATTGTAAGCGTCAATGGCTTCGCGATTTTCCTCGCGCCATTCCCTGCGTTTTTCTTCCAGCAGCATTTCGACAAGGCGTTGCTCTAATGCCTTGGAAAGATTGATGTGCAGAGCTTTTGCTTTTTGAAGTAGGTCGCTGTTGATGCTGAGATTTGTAGGTTTTTTCGAGGCATGAGTGTCATAGAAACTTTCTTGCATGATACGCTCTATATATGAATTTATGATGCGCATATTGTGTCAGTCAGAGTGCGCATTGGAAAGCGGTTTTAATGCGCTCTCTGCCCTTTGGTTATTATATGTCCATATAAACGGCGGCGGAGAATAACGGAAGGAGGTTTCGCGTCAGCAAACCGCCAATCAATACAAAATATCCAATACAATCGGGCATAAAAAATCCCCGCATGTTAAAATCATTAGCGTTGAATCAGCCTTACAGCGATCAAAAACTGGGAGCGCATTAAGCCACATAATTTATTCGGTTTAAAGAAGGAAGCATATATCGACATTAGCCAAAAATGGTATGGCAAAAATCAACACACACTCTCCTTGTTAGCATATAATCTTACTTCCTTACTTTGGAGGTTGCCATGCTAGCGAAATTAACCAGTAAAAACCAACTGACCTTGCCTAAATCGGTGGTGCAGTCGGTAGGCAAGGCGGAATATTATGATGTAGCGGTGGAATCGGGGCGAATTGTTCTGACGCCCGTTCGAATTCAGCAAGCGGATGCGGTTCGGGCTAAGTTGGAAGCCTTGGGTATTGATGAGCAGGATGTGAATGATGCGATTGCGTGGGCAAGGCGCGAATGAGTCGACGGGTTGTACTGGATACCAATTGCGTGATTTCGGCGTTGTTATTTTCTCAGCAAAAAATGGCGCGGTTACGGCATAGTTGGCAAAACGCAGAGATTATTCCGATGGCAAGCAAAGACACGGTAAGCGAGTTGATTTGTGTGTTGGCTTATCCTAAATTCAAGCTCAGTAAAGCGGAACAGGGCTTATTGCTTGCGGATTTTCTGCCTTATGCGGAAACGGTAGTGATTGAACGAGTTCCCGAGGGTTTACCAATCATTCGCGATACAGCGGATCAGATGTTTTTAATTCTCGCTGTCGTTGGCGGGGCGGAAGCTTTGGTGACGGGCGATGCCGATATTCTTGAGATTAAGGCAGATTTTCATATGCTACCGATTGTGACGCTGGCCGAGTGTAAGGATTGGTTGGAATCAACGGGAGTTTAAATCCGATAGTGCGGTAGTCGGGTCGGACAACAGCTTTTCGTTATCCGATATTCGTGTGTTCGACGATGCGGAAGCGATGAACAAAATCAAAAACCATCGTCATTTGGAGCATGGAAATGTCGGGCATAAAGCAGCCCGACTTACATGACTGCAACTAAAAATCTGGAATGTTTTTCCAATATTTTCTGCCATGCTGCTCCACAATTCCCGCTCTAGATATTTGATCTAAGTATGCATTTACTAGCATTGCATCAACAGCTTGACGGTGGTTGGTTTGAATTGTTTCTACGACTTCACTTATAGTAAAGGATCTTCCCATTTCAAACACTGTTTGGCGGATTATGTCAGTCCCAGTTGTAATATTATGATTTGGATTCATCAATTGACTCATAGGTTTGACTCATAGGTTAAATTAGGTTTTTGTTGTTCAGGTTGGATTTCGACTTTTTTCTTAATATTCGTCAAGAATTTTTCTGCGAATATTTTACCAAACGATTCCAACAGTTCTTTTCGATCAATAGGATCAGTCGTATTTTTAGGAAGAATAAAAGAAAAGAAAGCCGGCCAGCTATCAGATCTTCTTTTTAGCTCATCAGGGAGATGAGAAACGCTCCCAAATGGCAGAACGTCTTGTCCGCTTACAACGAGAAAGTTTGGAGTAACACCTGCTTTCATATATTTCGGCACTAATACACAGTCTCTTAGCTCGTTATCTTCAATAAATTTCTTCCCAACCTCCTCCAAGAAAACAGTAAAGCCTATAAGAAGCGGCTCCAGTAGGTAAAAAATTTTGTGTATCATACCTAAGTTACTTTGCGATTCGCCTGCTTGGCTTTTACTAATGCCTAGTAGTCAGTCATATTGAAGCGAAGCGATAATTTGTGATATAGCTATTGGCTTTGGCGTAGTGAGGTTCAGTTATGCCAGCCATTAAATATAAAGTCAATTTGACCGACGAAGAAAAACGTCAGT